>ERZ894236.95-NODE-95-length-146110-cov-43.4664_pt1 | contig 146110 bp, 136 predicted proteins | sample MGYA00380297_ERZ894236 | MGnify/ENA primary metagenome ERZ894236 (study PRJEB32331, sample SAMN06328420) | human gut metagenome | biome: human gut microbiome; feature: stool | host: Homo sapiens | collected 2014-08-04 ... | reverse complement strand
ACCTCTGACCGCCCGGTTCGTAGCCGGGTACTCTATCCAGCTGAGCTACGGGTGCAATCTGAATGGCGGTGAGAGAGGGATTCGAACCCTCGATGCAGCTTTTGACCGCATACTCCCTTAGCAGGGGAGCGCCTTCAGCCTCTCGGCCATCTCACCATTGTTTCAGACCACACAACGATGATTTCCGTTTCCGTCATCTCGTCGTCGTGTGGCGCACATATTACTTTCCCCCACTGAGAAGTCAAACAATTTTTCCCAACTTTTTAAGATCTCACGATCGTTTGCACAATTACCGCGCACTATGTTGATTTTCACAACGATACGTGTGTTTTTACGGCAGCAGGATCACATCAGCATAACGCGGCGGTGAGGAAAAAATCCGGCAGTGAGCAGAGAAAGTAACAGAATGACGGGCGATTTTTGCAGGAAAAAAAGTGAGGAGCCGGGATAATAGCGGCAGGAAGAAAAGAAGAAGGCGCCCGTCGCGGTAACGAGCGCGCCTCACAACTTAATAGTTATTGTTATTGGGTTGAGATTTTTCAGCCTGGATCCGCTGGTAAATTTCTTCACGGTGAACAGAAACCTCTTTGGGGGCGTTGACACCAATTCGTACCTGGTTTCCTTTAACACCCAGTACAGTCACTGTTACCTCATCGCCTATCATGAGTGTTTCACCAACTCGACGAGTCAGAATAAGCATTCTTTGCTCCTTGAAATATTAAAAGAGTCGGGCCTCTGAGTTTACCCGCCATTATCCATCCAACACCGTGAAAGCGTATAGCAATGATTATTTGTAAACTATATGTAGTTTTAGACACATTGCAATATTTAGTGTAGTTAAAAATTGCGACCTAACGTTAGTGATACAAAGACCTTATCACCAATATCAGGAGCACGCCGGAGCGCGCTCCTGTTCAGATTTACTCAGACTACAGGTGAGATGCCACCCAGCTTTCAACGCTTGCCATAGCAGCAGGTAAAGCAGCGGTATCTGTCCCGCCGGCTTGGGCCATATCCGGGCGACCGCCCCCTTTACCGCCGATTTGTTCAGCAATAAAGGCAACCAGTTCGCCGGCTTTGACTTTGCCGGTCAGATCTTTTGTTACACCTGCAATGAGGCTAACTTTATCATCACTGATAGTTGAAAGCACAATAATTCCAGAGCTTAATTGATTTTTTAGATCATCAACCATCGTGCGTAACATTTTAGGTTCAGCGTTAGTCAGTTGTTTCACCAGGAGTTTAACACCGTTCACTGAAACGGCATCTTTGGTCATGGAGGAACTTTCCTGCGCAGCCTGCTGTTCTTTGAGTTGCTGTAACTCTTTTTCCAGGGTGCGGATTTTATCCAGCGCAGCTTTGACTTTTTCGCTCACACCGGCTTCATCACTTTTCACCAGCTGTGCCACCGCTGAGAGTGCGTCAGACTGCTGATTCACGCTTTCCAGTGCACCGCTACCGGTGACCGCTTCAATACGGCGGATACCGGCCGCTGTGGCGGATTCACTGATAATACGGAACAAACCGATATCACCGGTGCGTGCCGCGTGAGTACCGCCGCACAGCTCGGTTGAGAAGTCGCCCATGCTCAGTACACGGACACGTTCATCGTATTTTTCACCGAACAGTGCCATCGCACCTTTGGCTTTCGCGTCTTCCAGATCCATCAGCTCAGTCACGACCGGCTCATTTTTGCGGATTTCGGCGTTGACCAGGGCTTCCACTTCACGGATTTGTGCCGGAGTCATGGCTTCAAAGTGAGAGAAGTCAAAACGCAGGTATTTATCGTTTACCAGTGAGCCTTTCTGTGACACATGCTCACCCAGAACCTGACGCAGCGCGGCATGCATCAGGTGCGTTGCCGAGTGGTTCAGACGGATGGCATTACGGCGCTCTTCGTCGATTTTCGCGGTGATTTTGTGGTTCACCGTCAGTTTGCCGCTGTCCACACGACCGGCATGGCCGATAGCCTGACCGTATTTCTGTGTGTCCAGAACGCTGAACTGCGCATCGTTGCTCGACAGCACACCGGTATCACCGACCTGGCCGCCGGATTCCGCATAAAACGCGGTTTTATCCAGGATCACCAGACCTTCATCACCGGCATTCAGCTCAGTAACCGGCTGACCTTCTTTGTACAGTGCAACAATGGTTGCCGCCTGCTCATTATGGTCATAACCGGAGAAGTCACTGCGCTTGTCCACTTTGATGAGACTGTTGTAGTCCGCACCAAAGCCGCTGTTTTCACGGGCACGGCGGCGCTGTTCTTCCATTGCGGCTTCAAAACCGGCTTCATCCACTTTCAGGTTGCGCTCGCGGCAGACGTCAGCGGTCAGATCCAGCGGGAAACCATAGGTGTCGTAAAGACGGAATGCCGCTTCACCGCTCAGGGTATCCCCGGTCAGTGAGGCTAATTCGTCATCCAGCAGTTGCAGGCCGCGTTCCAGCGTACGGGCAAACTGCTCTTCTTCTGACTTCAGCACTTTCTCCACCATCACACGCTGGCGGGCCAGTTCTTCACCGGCAGAGCCCATCACGTCGATCAGCGGCGCAACCAGTTTGTAGAAGAAGGTATCTTTCGCGCCCAGCATGTAACCATGACGGACAGCGCGGCGGATGATACGGCGCAGTACATAACCGCGGCCTTCGTTGGACGGAATAACGCCGTCGCAAATCAGGAAGGCACAGGAGCGGATATGGTCGGCGATCACGCGCAGTGATTTGCTGGTCAGATCGTCAGCACCGGTCACTTTCGCCACATCGGCGATCAGTTTGCGGAACAGGTCGATATCATAGTTAGAGTTTACGTGCTGCAGAACAGCGGTAATACGCTCCAGACCCATACCGGTATCAACGGATGGTTTCGGCAGCGGCTCTAATGTACCGTCAGACTGACGGTTGAACTGCATAAAGACGATGTTCCAGATCTCGATGTAACGGTCGCCGTCTTCTTCCGGTGATCCCGGAGGGCCGCCCCAGATGTGGTCGCCGTGATCAAAGAAAATCTCAGTACACGGACCGCAAGGGCCGGTATCGCCCATCTGCCAGAAGTTGTCAGAGGCGTATTGGGCACCTTTGTTATCACCGATGCGGATAATGCGCTCAGCCGGAACACCGACTTCATCTTTCCAGATGTTATACGCTTCATCATCCGTTGCATAAACAGTAACCCACAGCTTCTCTTTCGGCAGGTTAAACCATTCTTTGCCGGTCAGCAGTTCCCAGGCGAAATTGATGGCATCGTGCTTGAAGTAATCGCCGAAGCTGAAGTTACCCAGCATTTCGAAGAAAGTGTGGTGACGTGCAGTGTAGCCGACGTTTTCCAGGTCGTTGTGCTTACCACCGGCACGGACACAGCGCTGTGCTGTGGTGGCGCGGGTGTAAGGACGTTTATCCAGACCGAGGAAAACATCTTTGAATTGGTTCATCCCTGCGTTAGTAAAAAGCAGCGTTGGGTCGTTGTTCGGAACCAGCGAACTGCTCTGGACAATCTGATGTCCTTTTGTATGGAAAAAGTCGAGAAACGCTTGACGGATCTCAGCGGTGCTTTTGCTCATATTTATCCCGAAATCAAGCTGAAATAATAAGATTTATGAATTGCGAAACAGACTGTGAAGCCGCTCCGATTCAACCTTCGGATCAATCAAGGCGGAGAGAAATTTAAGGGTTTCCCTTGAACATTAATTCCCAGATAAATCCATTCGCTGTACCCATTGTAAAGCGAATAAACTTTTTCTGAAAGTCTGTTCGTACAAACGGCGTTCATCCGGCCGGGAGAGGGGTTTTTGTATAAAGAACACGGTATGAGGGACAGAGACAGGCGGTTGTCCGCAGATAAAAAGAAAGCCGTATCCGTCACGGATACAGCTTTCAGAATAACTTAATGATTTTATTACTATAAATCTTAAAATCAGTGTGGTTTTACGAATTAAAACTCTTCGTTGCCCGCATCTTCAGTTTCACTTTCTTCGTTGAAACTTTCTGCTGCAGTACTGAATTCACCACTGTGATTCAGTAATAACTCACGTAACTTTTTATCCAGTTCATCCGCCATTTCCGGATGTTCTTTCAGGTAAATTGTGGCGTTTGCCTTACCCTGACCAATTTTTTCACCGTTGTAGCTGTACCATGCACCGGCTTTCTCAACCAGCTTATGTTTCACACCCAGGTCGATCAGTTCGCCCATAGTGTTGATACCTTCGCCGTACATGATCTGAAATTCAGCCTGTTTGAACGGCGCAGCCACTTTGTTTTTCACCACTTTCACGCGGGTTTCGCTGCCGACCACTTCATCACCGTTTTTCACCGCGCCGATACGGCGGATATCCAGACGGACAGAGGCATAGAATTTCAGTGCGTTACCGCCAGTGGTGGTTTCCGGGTTACCGAACATCACACCGATCTTCATACGGATCTGGTTGATGAAAATCAGCAGTGTGTTGGAGTTTTTCAGGTTACCGGCCAGCTTACGCATTGCCTGGCTCATCATACGGGCAGCCAGACCCATGTGTGAATCACCGATTTCACCTTCGATCTCAGCTTTTGGTGTCAGTGCTGCCACGGAGTCAACAATGATGACATCAACCGCACCGGAGCGCGTTAAAGCATCACAGATTTCCAGTGCCTGCTCGCCGGTATCCGGCTGGGAGCACAGCAGGTTATCAATATCCACACCCAGTTTCTTGGCATAGACCGGATCCAGTGCGTGTTCCGCATCGATAAACGCACACACACGACCCTGACGCTGTGCAGCTGCGATAACCTGTAATGTCAGCGTGGTTTTACCGGAAGATTCAGGCCCGTAGATTTCAACAATACGTCCCAGCGGCAGACCACCTGCACCCAGTGCAACGTCCAGTGCCAGAGAGCCGGTTGAGATAGTTTCCACATCCATGGAACGGTCTTCACCCAGACGCATGATCGAACCTTTACCGAACTGCTTCTCGATCTGACCTAAGGCTGCTGCCAGTGCTTTCTGTTTGTTCTCATCAATAGCCATGTAAACTCCCTTCTCAACCCCTGAGACACCGCCCGGGTTATTAAAATGGTTTCAACTGAATCTGTTGAACTGATTATACTGTATAGTCATACAGTATCAAGTGATTTTTTCGTCAGAATTGCAATTAATCCGTCGAGCCCTTTCAGCACCGCCTGACAGCGTACCGCATTGCGATCGCCCGGAAAACACCAGCTGCGGGCAGCGGTTTTTATCCCTGTATCTTCCCGCCATGCCCAGCCGAACCAGACTGTGCCGACCGGCTTTTCATCACTGCCGCCGTCCGGCCCGGCAATGCCGCTGACAGATACGGCTAAGTCCGCACCCGCGGTGTCCAGCGCCCCGGCAGCCATTTCGCGGACCACGGCCTCACTGACCGCACCAAAAGCGGACAGTGACTGTTCTGATACGCCGATCATACTGTGTTTGGCATCATTACTGTAGGTGACAAACCCGCGCTGAAAATACGCCGAACTCCCGGCGATATCTGTGATCACCTTGGCAATCCACCCGCCGGTGCAGGATTCTGCCGTTGTGACACTCAGACCGGCCTCAAGGAGATAAGATCCCAGTTGCGTACTGCGCCGGGTCAGAGCCTGTTCATCATGCATCGGTCACTCCTGTTGTGAAATCTGTTTTTTGCGGCGGATATCCCAGAGCCATAATCCGCCGATGGCGAGGGCAAACAGGCTGCCGAACGCCGCACCGATTACCACCACCGGCACACCGGCTTTGACGGCCAGGGAGTAGAGCCCCAGCATCAGCAGCATCGCGCCGTTTTCCCCCATATTCTGTACCGCAATAGCGTTCCCCGCCCCGACCGTCTCTTTACCGCGCTTTTGCAGCAGCGCATTGAGCGGCACCACAAACAGGCCGCCGAACACACCGAGCATAATCAGCGTGATATTGGTCGGTACCACCGAGGTCTGGAAGGTAAAAATAATCACCATCACCCCGATCAGGATCCCGGCCGGCATGCAGCGGCGTACGGTTTCCAGGGTGATAAAGCGGGCAGCCAGCCCGGCGCCTGCCACAATCCCGATAGCAACCATCGCATTAAGGAGTGTCGGCATGGTCTGGCCGGTAATGCCCAGTGCCGCCGGAACCCACAATACCAGCATCAGCCGCAGTGTCACGCCCGCACCCCAGAACAGACTGGTACCGGTCAGGGAAAAGCGGCTTTCCTGGTTTTTCCACAGCGATACCACAGCACGGAAGAAAGTGACCACCATCGTGCGCGGATTACGGCTCAGGCCGGTTTTCGCCGGCGGCAGACGCGGAATATAGATGTTGGTCACGGCCGCCAGTGCGTACATCACCGTACATAAAATCAGAGCCATTGTAATATGGTAATCAGACAGAAAGCCGCCGGTTACCGAACCCAGCAGAATAGCCACAATAGTTGACGCTTCAATCAGCCCGTTGGCTTTCACCAGCTGTTCACCGGTGGTCAGCTCACCGAGGATCCCGTATTTTGCCGGGGAATAGGCCGCTGCCCCGACCCCAATCAGCCCGTATCCCAGGAACGGATCCGCGCCGAAGCAGATCACCACCGCGCCGAAAAGCTTACAGGCGTTCGACAGCAGCATCACCCGCCCTTTCGGGAAGCTGTCGGCAATCTGTCCGACAAACGGTGCCAGCACAATAAAGGTCAGCACAAACACCATCTGCAGCATCGGCTGGCTCCACTCCGGATAGTGCCGGGCACTGAGCTGTGCAAGGATGGCGAACAGAATCGCGTTATCCGCAAATGCTGTAATAAACTGGGAAACCAGTACTGCTTTCATGCCTTTGTTGAGTAACGGGGCGGATGCTGTCATACCTGCGGCTCCTGTAATGCCTGTTGTTTCAGTGTGACAAAATCCGGTTTACCGCTGCCGAGCACCGGCAGTTGTCTGATATAACGGATATCACGCGGAACCGCCAGTTCCGGCAGCCCTTTCGCTTTCGCTTCTGCCAGCAGTTGTGCGCGATCCAGTTCACTGTCAGTGGTAAACATCACCAGCGCTTCACCGCGTTTTGCATCCGGTTTCGTCACCACGGCATGCAGTTTGTCCGGCGAAACACTCAGTGCCATCTGCTCAACACTTTCCAGCGAAATCATCTCACCGGCCAGTTTGGCAAAGCGTTTGACCCGTCCGCGGATAGTGATAAACCCGGCTGCATCCTGTGTAACGATATCGCCGGTGTCATACCAGCCGATCTGAACCTCGCCCTGCATATTCTCCGCTGACGGCGGTTCAATCTGCCCCGGTTTTTCCACCCGCAGATACCCTTTCATCACATTCGGGCCGCGCACCTGCAGCAACCCGCCGTTTTCAATCCCGGCAACCGGCAGCAGCCGCGCTTCCATCCCCGGCATCAGCCGTCCGACAGTACCGGTACGGGCGGCCATCGGCACGTTAATGGAAATCACCGGCGCACACTCAGTCACCCCGTAACCTTCCAGAATGCGCAGGCCGAATTTATCCTGCCAGACCTGTTTGGTGCCTTCCGCCAGCTTCTCCGCCCCGGCCACAGCATAGCGGACACGGGCAAAATCATACGGATGAGCAAAACGGGCATAGTTGGCAAGGAAAGTGGATGTCCCGAAAATGACGGTACAGTTCTGGTCATACGTCAGCTCCGGCACCATGCGGTAATGCAGCGGGCTCGGATAGAGGAAGATCCGGCTGCCGCACAGCAGCGGCGTGATAAGCCCGGCTGTCAGACCAAAGGCGTGAAACAGCGGCAGTGCGGACATAAAACGGTCTTTCGGCGTGAAATCCGCCACCGTTTTAATCTGCTCAACGTTCGCCAGCAGAGAGTCGTGGCTGTGCACCACACCTTTCGGTGTGCCTTCTGAGCCGGAGGTAAAAAGAATAATCGCATCATCTTCCGGCTTTTGCGGCAGCAGTGCCGCCTGCGGCGTGACCAGGTGACGCATCACCCACAGTTTGTCTTTCAGGGTAACGGATGCTTTTGCCTCTTCCAGATAGACCCAGTTGGCTTCTGTCAGCTGCTCCGGCAAATGTGTCATCTTGCCCTTTTCCAGAAACTGGCGCGAGGTGATGATGGTCGTGATCCCCGCTGCTTTCATAGCATTACGCAGCCCGGCGACGCCCGCCGTGTAGTTGAGCAGCGCCGGAATACGGCGGCGCATGGAAGCACCGAGGATCGCCGCCCCCATCACGGTGGCATTCGGCAGCAGGAAGCCGGTGCGCTCTCCCTCTTTGGTATAGTGGCTGATAATGCAGCTCAGTCCGAGGGATTTTTTCAGCAGCCCCTGATAACTGTCCTCGCTGAAATTGATGTCATCAATGATCCGCTGGAAACGGCCGTAACGTTTTACCGCGCCGAGAAATGCCTGCGGCAGTGTCAGTGACGGGCGGCACGTCATGCGTGCATCCATCATAATGTCGCGCAGATGTTCCCCCGCCAGACGGCGGCGCTCTGCGGCACGCGGTGCCTCCGGCATCGGAATGGTCTCCGGCGGCAGAACATGAATGGTGATGGCCGGGAAAAAGTGACTTTTGATCACTTTCCGCATCCGGCTGAAATATGTCAGTTCCGCGCCGTCAATCCGCACCGGGATCACTTTCGCGCCGGTTTTGGCGGCAATAAAGGCAGCGCCGTCGTAAATTTTCATCAGGGAATCAGTGATCGTCACCCGTCCTTCCGGGAAGATCACTATCTGACGCCCTTTTTCCACTTCGCGGATCAGATGCCGCAGTGCCAGCGGATTACGCGGATCCACCGGAATAATATCGGCAATAGGTTTTAAACAGCGGATGAAAAATGGCGTGGCATAATTGGTGTACATCGCGAACACCGGCCGGGTCGGCAGGAATAACCCCAGCAGAACACCATCGATAAAAGAGGCGTGGTTCGGGGTGATAACACTTCGCGGTTGATTAAGATTACTCAGGTCACCTGTAACACGAATGCGGAATAATCCGCGGAGCAGTGCACGTAACACATTCATCAACATACTGAATTCCCTGTGTATTTATTATTCCGCCAATCAGTTCGGCGGGCAGACGCTTTAATAATAACACAGCGGATTGATTAACCAACTGACAGAGCCGTACGGAATTACCTTTATTCGATTTGTGTCACTGTTCACAATAATACAGCAGCAGGCACTATACTGCGGCGTGGATGCGGGTGCAGATCTGGCTGATAAGTTCCGGTACCGGACAGGTGGCATCGACCACAATATCCGCGCATTCCAGATAGAGCGGCTCGCGCTTGCTCAGCACCTCTGCCATCTCCTCCACAATGCATTTGCCGGTCAGGCTCGGACGCTGATGCGCCTGAGGGGTATGTGACAGCCGTTCCGCCAGGGTTTCGGCACTGGCTCGCAAATACACCACTTTGCCGGAGGATTGCATAAACGCCCGGTTTTCCGGTGCCATTACAATGCCGCCGCCGGTGGAGACCAGACGGTGCGGTTTACTGACCTGACGCAGCACATCACTTTCCAGCTCGCGGAAACTGCGCCAGCCCGATTGTTCCACCAGCCGGGAGATAGACATCCGGCACTGTTCTGTCACACAGGCATCAGTGTCAATAAAATCGTACAGTAATGCCTGTGCCAGTGGTTTACCCACCGTGGTTTTGCCAGCCCCGCGGGCGCCGATAAGATAAATAATCGGTTTCTCATCCTGATGATTCATACTATCCGCTTTCTCCGCAGGTGTTCATAATATTTTACATAAGTGTAAATTAAGATGGCCTATCATAGCGTACTCAGATAAAAAGCTAAAGCGCGATCCGCAGAACGTGGCTGTCATCTGACAAAAAACGTCCTGCGGATGCATAACGGCCTGTTTATGAACGGATCGTGTGGTCACCGACCCCGATCCACTTATAGGTGGTCAGTGCCGCCAGCCCCATCGGGCCGCGGGCATGCAGTTTCTGGGTGCTGACCGCGACTTCCGCGCCCAGTCCGAACTGACCGCCGTCAGTGAAACGGGTGCTGGCGTTAACATAAACTGCTGATGAATCAATATTTGAGACGAAATAATCAGCCTGAGACATGGATTGTGTCAGAATCGATTCCGAGTGCTGAGTGCCGTAATGACGGATATGCTCAATCGCCCCGTCAATGTCCTTCACAATCACCACATTCAGATCAAGTGACAGCCATTCATCTGACAGCTGTGCTTCTGTTACTGCTTCCGTCTTCGCCGGGCCGTTTTTCAGCAGCGCCAGCGCGGCAGGATCCGCATGCAGGGTAACATTATCCGCCGCCATGTGATCACTCAGCAGCGGCAGGAATTCTGCAGCCACTTTTTCATGCACCAGCAGCGTTTCCACCGCATTACAGACACTCGGACGCTGCACTTTGGCATTGCGGATGACCGGCAGCGCTTTATGCAGATCCGCCGTCTCATCGATAAAAATATGACACACGCCGATACCGCCGGTGATCACCGGGATCGTGGACTGCTCACGACACAGACGATGCAGACCGGCACCGCCGCGCGGAATAAGAATATCCACATAGCGATCCATCTTCAGCAGCTCATTGACCAGCGCACGATCCGGGTTATCAATCGCCTGGATCGCCGCCTGCGGCAGACCGCATTCGCTGAGCGCCTGCTGGATCACACTGACCATCGCCACGTTGGTATTGTGTGTCTCTTTGCCGCCGCGCAGGATCACCGCATTACCGGTTTTCAGGCACAGTGAGGCAACATCCACCGTCACATTCGGACGTGCTTCATAAATCACACCGACCACACCGAGCGGCACACGGCGGCGCTCAAGGCGCAAACCGCTTTCCAGCACGCCGCCGTCGATCACTTCCCCGACCGGATCCGCCAGCTGACACACCTTACGCACGTCCGCAGCAATACTTTCCAGGCGCGCCTGTGTCAGCAGCAGGCGATCAAGCATCGCCTCTGAGGTGCCCTGCTCACGGGCTTTGGCAATATCAAGTTCATTGGCAGCAAGGATCGGCGCACTGTTCTGTTCCAGCAGGCCGGCGATGCGGGTCAGAGCCTGATTTTTCTGTTTTCCGGAAAGCTGAGCCAGTGCCCAGGAGGCGGCTTTGGCCGCTTTACCCATTTGTTCTAACATATGCTGATATCCTTAACTGACAATCATATCGTCGCGGTGAACAGCCACTGCGCCGTATTCATAACCTAAAATCGTGCTGATTTCCTGTGACTGCCGTCCGGCAATCAGACGCAGCGCATCGCTGTTATACCGGCAGACACCGTGTGCCAGATCCCGCCCGTTCAGCGCGCGGATGCGGACAACCTCACCACGGGAGAAATTGCCGTTCACAGTACGGATCCCGCTCGGCAGCAGGGAACTGCCCTTATCTTTCAGTGCTTTCTCCGCACCGTCATCCACAATGATCTCACCGGCAGGCGGTGCCCCGAAGATCCACTGCTTACGCGCTTCCATCGGCGCTTTTTTCCCGAAGAACCGGGTGCCGACCGGAATATCATCAATCACATCACAAATCACCCCGGCGCGATCGCCGGCAGCAATAATGACATCAATTCCCGCACGTCCTGCGACCGTCGCGGCCTGGAGCTTGGTGGCCATTCCGCCGGTGCCCAGCCCGGAGACACTGTCGCCTGCAACACTGCGCAGTTCATCGCTGATATCATGCACTTCAGAAATCAGGGTGGCGTCCGGGTTGCTGCGCGGATCGGCAGTATACAGCCCTTCAATATCGGTCAGCAGCAGGAGCTTATCCGCCCCGCCGAGGATCGCTGCCAGCGCGGAGAGGTTATCGTTATCCCCGACTTTAATTTCTGCTGTGGCGACCGCATCATTTTCATTGATGACCGGCACAATGCCGTTATCCAGCAGTGCGGTCAGGGTGTCACGGGCATTCAGGAAACGCTCGCGATCTTCCATATCCGCGCGGGTCAGCAGCATCTGGCCGATATGGATGCCGTAAATCGAGAACAGGCGCTCCCATAACTGGATCAGGCGGCTCTGACCAACAGCCGCCAGCAGCTGTTTGGACGCAATGGTGGCGGGGAGTTCGGGGTAACCAAGGTGTTCACGCCCGGCGGCAATCGCCCCGGAAGTCACAATAATAATACGGTGCCCTTTTGCATACTGCTGCGCACACTGCCGGACCAGTTCAACAATCCTGGCCTGATTTAAATGTCGTGATCCGCCGGTCAGCACACTTGTGCCCAGTTTGACAACCAGCGTTTGGCTGCTATTCATTGCGTTCTACCATTCATTTTGCGGGAATAAGAAAAGATGACCTGTTTTAACAGGTGATGCGCGTCATGCCAACAGGCACAACGCAAAACCGGACATTAATCCGGCTGCTTTCCGGGGGGCGGTGATACCGGTGACGGGGTCAGGGACAGATCCAGTTCCTGAAGAACGGCCTGTAAGCGGGGATAAAAATCAGTCAGGGTTTTACTGACCGCATCACGAATCTCTTTGTCAGACAGGGATTTTTCCTGCCAGAGCCCTTTTTTATCAAATACCCCGGTATGGTATTCAGAGATAAATCCGGTTTCCTGCGGGATCAGTGTCAGCCACCAGCCAAAAAACTCACGTTTTTCCGGCGCGACCCCCGCATTCACACACACTGCCAGGCAGTCAAAAAAATAGTGACCCTCCTGACACTGCGGCTCACGGATATACGGACCCAATGCAGTGAAACATCGCAGCAACCTGCCGCGTGTGTAATCTGAAACCAGTGCCATCATTAAGCCTCCTTTCAGCGAAGGCTTAGTTGTAGCAAACAGACAGGAATTATCAATGATTATTATGCTGTTCAGGATAAAATTCTGGTGAGCCAGCGGGTAGCCTCATCCAGCGATTTATGGAAAGTGTCAAAAACCGGGGTATGGCCGAATTCCACCAGCTTACCGTCAGCGCTGGAGCGGACAATCAGCTCCGATTCACTTTTCGGGCTGAACACATCCTCTTTCCAGCACATGCTCAGCACCGGCAGTGAACAGCGGCGGCCGAGCAGCCCCTGATTTTTCAGTGACAGGCAACTGAGGCGGGTACGGACAGTATCAAGATCTGTGCAGCGCTCTGCGGCACGGCTGGCCAGCACATCCATATACATGCCGGGGATTTTATCCTGCCGCTGCGGACTGATAAACAGATCATGCACCACCGGCCCGAACAGCACGGCTCCCCGCAGCTGATGAGCGGACAGGTATGCCATACGCATCGCCACATTGGCACCGAAACGCAGCCCCATCACCGCCACACGGGTGTGGTCAATCCACGGCACATTGCGCAGCTGATCCAGCACCTGCTGGTGCATCAGGCTGCTTTCCTGGCCTAAGGTCTGTTTTGAGGAGTAACCGATTGACGGCATATCCAGCGTCAGCAGTGCAATGCCCTGCGGTGCCAGATAGTCACGGAAGTAGCGGCAGTAATCACTTTGCAGATTATCCAGACTGCCGCACATCATCACCACCGGAAACGCACTGCCTTTCCCCGGCGGGAGGTGCAGGAAAGCGCAGATGTTTCCGCCGCTCTCCATTTTGAATTCAATTTTTTTCAGTTCATATGCGGCAAACCGGGCGGAGTTTTCATACGCCTGATTTGCCAGAACGGTAGCCTGATCCGCCAGCTCATCCCCTTTTAAATGAGGATATCCCGCAATACTGTACAGATTTGCGGCAAGCAGCCAGGCTTCACAGGCTTTTTCGCCGGATTCAAATTCCAGCGCTTTGCGCTGCCATAACATCGCCTGCTGAGACCATTCATAAGCCCAGTTACCGCGGCGGTAGCCGATCACCGTATCCAGCAGTGCATCATCACTGCGGGGGGCATCAGATGCCGCTATCCGGCTGAGAACCTCTTCGGTTTCCAGCGGCGGGATCCCCCGCCAGGCCCACATTAAGCGGTTAATCATGCGATACCAGCCCGGATGTGTACATCCGCTCAGGACGCTGCCCCTGACTTCCTTCATCCCGGAACGGGTAAAGTTCACCAGTGAGGATGTCTCAGGGTGCTTGATTTTCGGCTTAAACAGTTTCTCTGACAGGTTCTGTTGTGTCATGGCATTCGCTTACTGATCGCAGATTGGTTTAACAAAACTGACGGTCATATCCCACGGCTGTTCGATCCAGGTATCCTGCGGGATATCAACCACATAATCGTCAACCAGCGGACGTCCGGCCGGTTTGGCAAAAATAGTGACGAAATGCGCTTTCGGATACATATCGCGGATCATCTGAGCAGTACCGCCGGTGTCCACCAGATCATCAACAATGATAAATCCTTCGCCGTCACCGTCGGCTTTTTTCAGGACTTTCATATCGCGCTGATGGTCATGATCATAGCTGGAAATGCAGACAGTATCCACATGACGGATACCCAGTTCACGAGCGAGTAAGGCACCCGGCACCAGACCACCGCGGCTTACGGCGATGATGCCTTTCCATTGTTCGGTTGGCATTAAACGCTGTGCCAGTTTACGGGCATGCATTTGCAACATATCCCACGTTACGACGTATTTTTCGCTCATATCAGATTGATCCCGGCTTGATGATTTACAGAAAAGAGTCTTTTTTGCGGAAAAAAGGTTGCGCGAGATTATAGTGACTTGAGCCGCCAAAGACCAGAGTATCTGACAAATTCATCATAATTCCCTGTTATGACACACGCACTTTGCGTAAGAATTTGCTATTCTCCGGACATCGGATATTCGCGACCGCTCATTTTAAACAGCGTTACCGGCCGCCTTCGGGTATCCTCCCCTAATAATGAAAAATGCAGTAACAGGAGATCGAACGTGTCTGAACTATCACAATTATTTCCGCAGCCGCTGTGGGATATTTTTGCCAAAATCTGCTCTATTCCTCATCCGTCCTACCACGAAGAGCAACTGGCTGCACATATTATTGAATGGGCAAAAGAAAAGGAATTCCACGTTGAACGCGACAGCGTCGGTAATATCCTGATCCGCAAACCGGCCAGCAAAGGCCTGGAAAACCGCAAAGCGGTCGTTCTGCAGGCGCACCTGGATATGGTGCCGCAGAAAAATAATGATACAGCACACGATTTCGAAAAAGATCCGATTCAGCCGTACATCGACGGCGACTGGGTAACCGCGAAAGGCACCACATTAGGTGCGGATAACGGCATCGGTATGGCCTCAGCGCTGGCAGTACTGGCTGATGATTCAGTCAAACACGGGCCGCTGGAAGTTCTGCTGACCATGACAGAAGAAGCCGGGATGGACGGTGCATTTGGTCTTCAGCCGGGCTGGTTACAGGCTGATATCCTGATTAATACCGACTCCGAAGAAGAAGGTGAAATCTATATGGGTTGTGCGGGCGGTATTGACGTCACCACAACACTTGCGCTGAGCCGTGAAGCTGTTCCGGCCGGTTACAGCACCTTCACCCTGACCCTCAAAGGTCTCAAAGGCGGCCACTCCGGCGGTGATGTGCACCTCGGTCTGGGTAACGCCAACAAATTACTGGCCCGTTTCCTGGCCGGTCACGCCGCAGAACTCGGTGCGCGTCTGGTTGATTTCCAGGGCGGCACACTGCGCAACGCGATTCCGCGCGAAGGCCATATCACTCTGGCAGTACCGGCGGACAAAGCCGCACAGCTGAAATCGCTGGCACAGACCTTTGAAGCGCTGCTCAGAGAAGAACTGGCGCAGAAAGAGAAAAACCTGGTCGTCACCCTGGAAGCAGCAACCGCAGCTCAGGGCGCACTGACCGCTGATGTGCAGTCCCGCTTTATCAATATGCTCAATGTGATGCCGAACGGCGTGATCCGCATGAGTGACGTGGTTCCGGGCGTGGTCGAAACCTCACTGAACGTGGGTGTGGTGAAAATGAGTGACGACCGTGTGCAGATTATCTGCCTGGTGCGTTCCCTGATTGAATCCGGCAAATCTTCTGTGGTCAGCATGCTGACTTCGCTGGCAGCACTGTCCGGTGCGGATATTGTTGCCGAAGGCGGCTATCCTGGCTGGCAGCCGGATGCAGACTCTCCGGTCATGCATCTGGTCAGCGAAACCTATCAGCAGCTGTTTGACAAAACCCCGAACATCATGGTGATCCACGCCGGTCTTGAGTGCGGTTTATTCAAAAAACCGTATCCGGACATGGACATGGTCTCCATCGGGCCGACCATCACCGGAGCTCACTCCCCTGATGAACAAGTGCATATCAAGAGTGTCGGGCAGTACTGGCAGTTACTGACCGCTATCTTAAAAGCGATCCCTGAAAAAGCGTAATCGCCTTATTCAGCTCAGCGGCGGGATAATTATCCCGCCGTTTTTATATGTGATTCAGAACCCGAGCAGCAACTGCCGCTCAAGCTGCGGATCCCGCAGTGTCACATGCAGCCCCACCAGCCGCACGCCGCGCCCTTCCCGGCGGCTATCCCAGGCCAGTTCCGCCGTTTTCAGCAAATCCGCTTTATCCAGCACCTGATGGACATGTTCCTGTGTGGTCTGCTGAAAGTCCGCAAACTTCAGTTTAATGCCCAGACGGGCGATCCGCAGATCCGGTGACACCTTTGTCAGACGACGCTCCAGCTCCGGAAACAGCTCATCAATAATCGTCTGACACTCATCCCACGAGGCGATATCTTCCGCCAGTGTCCGCTCGACACCGACAGATTTCCGTTCCCTGTCCGGACAAACCGGCCGCTCATCGCTACCGTGACTGCGCTGCCAGATGATCTGCCCGAATTTTCCGAACTGCTTCAGCAGCGATATCTGATCATAATTCTGCACATCCCGGCAGGTCTCCAGCCCGAGGTCAGCCAGACGCTTTGCCGTCACTTTTCCCACACCGGGAATTTTACGCAGCGGCAGTGACAGCACAAAATCCGTCACCAGCTCCGGCGTGATAATGTACTGCCCGTCGGGTTTATTCAGATCAGACGCGATTTTGGCAAGGAATTTTACCGGCGCCACCCCGGCAGAGGCAGTCAGTCCCAGTTCGGTAAAAATGGTTTTGCGGATCTCTTCCGCCATCAGTGTGGCTGAACCCCGGCACTGCGGGCTGTCCGTCACATCAAGATAAGCTTCGTCCAGTGACAGCGGCTCAATCAGTGAAGTATAACGGGCGAAAATCGCATGCAGGTGGCGGGAGGTGGTTTTATACAGCTCCATCCGCCCCGGAATCACTTTCAGATGCGGACACAGCAGCAGTGCTTTTGCCGTTGACATCGCGCTGTGCACCCCGAAGCGCCGCGCCGGATAATTGGCGGTTGCAATCACCCCGCGCCGGTCGGAACTGCCGCCGATAGCCAGCGGAATATCGCGCAGACGGGGATCGTCACGCATTTCAATCGCCGCATAAAAGCAATCCATATCAATATGAATGATTTTACGCATCCGCCTCTCCTGCCCACCAATATCACTGTTTAAATATACAGCTAAAATCAATGCAATTCAAATCGGTTAATTTGCTTATTATTCATCAAATCAATCAGTGGGCTGAAATTTACAAGTTTATGCTTTTTTTCTGTGATTACATCCGGTTGTCATGTTACTCCGCTATAACAGCGTGACATCACACCTGGTCTCATTCTTTCTGACGGACGGATTATGAAAAAAATACTATCAGCCCTTTTCCTGAGTGGTATTGTTATGACAGCCCATGCAGCACCGCAGATTATTGCCCATCGCGCCGCCACGGCGGATGCCCCTGAAAATACCCTTTATGCCATCGATAAGGCGCTGAGTAACAAAGCCGATGCCATCTGGATCACCCTTCAGCTCTCAAAGGACAATCAGGTGGTGTTATACCGCCCGTCTGATCTGAAATCCCTGACCGACAAAACCGGTCCGGTTTCCGGTTACAGCGCCGCAGAACTGGCACAAACCGATGCAGCCCGGGATTATAATCAGAAAAATAAAACCCATATCAAGGCTTCTGTTCCGGCACTGGATGCCGTCCTGAGCCGTTACCCGGATACTTTTTTCTACCTCGATATCAAATCTCCGGACGCCTCACCGGCGGTTTTTGCACAACAGCTGGATTCAGTACTGACCCGTCATAACGCCAAAAACCGTGTCCGCGTCTATTCAACCGGTCAGGATTATCTGGCTGCCCTGCCGCCGTCAATCCCCGTTTTTGAAAGCCGTGATACCACCCGTAATGCACTGGCCGGCAGCCTGATCACACACACCTGTGACCTGGCAGATAATCCGCAGCCGCGCTGGTATGGCTTTGAACTGCACCGTAACGTGGATGTGGTTGAAACCTTCACATTGGGTGAAGCACGCTCTCCGGTTGTGCTGACCTGGGATAAAACCGCAATGGATTGTTTTCGTAAAAATAATCAAAACCATGTTGTTCTGTTCGGTATAAAAACACCCGCCGATTTACAACTGGCGACAGAATTGGGTGCAGATGGCGTGATGGTCGATTCGCTGCTCAATATGAAAATAAAATAATTAATCAAGGTATTATTACTTGGTAATTTTACCCGCCTGAAAAATAAGAGTGAGATTTAACAGATGATGAATATCACTCTTATTTAATACATTCTGTCTCTTCCTGCCATTTACTCTGTAATCCTTACATAATATTTTATAATCTCAGCAAACCTAATTAATTATAGTAATTTATTTATCAGGCCACTTTTGTTATAACTATAAGAAACATCCGGGAGGCCATGCGGTGATAAGCAACCTGTTCTTCGATTTAAATTCACCCCCAAAATCCCTCTTTGTTTTTACGGGATTATTTTTTCTGTTATTCAGTGTTTATTCTTATGCAGACTGCGATTTGTATTCAGATGAAACACGCAGCAGTAACTTTATTATTCTGGGTGCCGGTATGATCAACGGCCCGGTAAAATCCGTCATCACAACAGCACATTCCCCGGACAACAAAAACAGCAATATTATGATTAACGGGCAATATGACCTGACGCAGTGTGGTGAACTGAGTTACTTTTCGCTGGAAGTTACCGAGCACTACCCGGGGTTGCAAAACCGGATGTATTCCGAAGGAAAGAAGACGGAACAGGGATATACCTTATTATTCACGTCACAACTGCATGGCAGCGGAAAAGCACCCGTCACGCTGATTCATGCCCGAAGCCGCCTTTTCTATAATAATCAGAAGCAAATCGTCCGTGCCGAATCTGAAAGTAACAGTGGCGGCAATACCCAAAAATCGCATATGGAAACTGATTTTTTTTATGAAAACGGTTTAATCTCACATGCGGTATCCACAGGGGATTCCGCGGACACCGGCGGTGAAATCCGCTACGACTGGCGTCAGGATCGGCAGATAAATGCGATTATGTCCCAAAGTAACGGGCTTCCTCAGCTGAACTATGAATTTGCGTATAATGATGATGGTCAGGTTATCCGGCAGACACAGACACAACATACGCCGCTGGGCCGGGTAAAAGCTATTTATATCTGCCAGCAGACAGATACTTACGGGAATTGTGAAAAAGCACTCTGGCAGAGTATCTCTGAAGGGAATCAGGCCAATAATATTATTGTGATAAATACCGCTATTGTGACATCAGACTATCGTTATTACTGATGCCGTATTGTTGTTCTGCCATTAATAAACAAAGGCGCTTTAAGGCGCCTTTGTTATATCTTCCGAATCTATACAATCCGGTTTTTATTCAGTTTCTCTTCGCGGGCAGCTTCACGTGCCATCCGTTTTTTCCGGGCATCACACGGTTCAGGACAGTCACAGACTTTCTCGACACCAATGCTGCTCAACCCGCCGCAGCTTCCCTGAATGCTCTTGCGCTTAATAATATACCCAAGAGACATTCCCAGAAACGCGACCAGAAACAGGATAAAGGTTGCGATAAATACTTTTATCATCATATCAGCCACCTCCTTTTATTTTTGCTGCAAATAGGGCTTAAATGCCTCACTATAGCGTTCTTCAAATCCCTTCTCTGTTTTGACAATCATAAAAACAGGGATATTTTGCGCATTTGCCACTTCAAGGCCGCGCTCCGGCCCGAGCACATTCAGTCCGGTAGAAAAGCCATCCGCACTCATGCAATTATCAGCAATCACCGTAATCGATACCAGATTATGGTTAATCGGGCGTGCTGTTTTCGGATCAATGGTATGTGAATAACGGACATTATTTTCTTCAAAATAATTCCGGTAATCCCCGGATGTGGCCACAGAGGCATTCCCCGGTTCAATGATTTCCTGTGCAGACTGGCTCAGCCCCTGTGACGACGGTTTTTCAATCGCAATACGCCACGGTTTGCCTTTGCCGTTAATACCCTGTGTCCGGACTTCGCCGCCCACATCCACCATATAATTACGGATATTCTGTGATTCCAGGTATTCTGCCACCGCATCCACCCCGTAGCCTTTGGCGATCGAGGACAGATCCACATACAGTTCCGGCACGGTCTTAATCAGATTATTACCTTCAACCTTCAGTTTATCAATTCCGGTCCACTGACGGCGGGTTTCTATATCCTGCTCTGTCGGCACATGGGTCACACGTCCTTCAGGACCAAATCCCCATAAATTGACCAGCGGGCCGACGGTGACATCCAGTGCGCCGTCTGTCAGCTGATTAATACGGATAGCCTCACGAACCACTTTTGCCGTCGCGGCAGAGACCGGAAACGGCGTATTCACCTCACGGCTCTGATTAAAACGGCTGAGCTCAGAATCCGGCCGGTAGGTGGACATCTGGTCATTGACCTCTTCCAGCACCACATCAATGCCTTTCTGCAGTGATTCCGCCGACGGGTCTTTCGGGTCAGCGATATATTTTATCGCGTAATAGGTGCCCATCGTTTTGCCGTTCAGGGTTACCTGCTGTGTTTCCGGTGTGTTATCACCGCACGCGCTCAGTAACAATGCCATCAGTGCCAGCGGCAGGAAAGCCCGTTTTATTTTTACCATATACAATCCAATCTGATTTCAGATCATCTGCGCCCACAGGTGTGGGCGCAGTTTCGTTATGACAGGGGCGGAAATCAGCCGCCGAAGTCATCCAGCATAATGTTTTCGTCTTCCACACCCAGATCTTTGAGCATCTTGATCACGGCGGCGTTCATCATCGGCGGCCCGCACATGTAGAACTCACAATCTTCCGGTGCCGGGTGATTTTTCAGGTAATGCTCATAGAGAACATTATGAATAAACCCGGTGTATCCGTCCCAGTTATCTTCCGGCAGGGCATCAGACAACGCCACGTTCCAGGTGAAGTTTTCATTCTCAGCCTGAAGCTGGTCAAAATCTTCCTCATAGAACATTTCACGTTTTGAACGCGCACCATACCAGAAAGACATCTTGCGTTTGGAGTGCAGACGCTTGAGCTGATCGAAGATATGCGAACGCATCGGCGCCATCCCCGCACCACCACCGATAAAGATCATTTCCGCGTCGGTATCTTTCGCGAAGAACTCCCCGAACGGCCCGGAAATTGTCACTTTATCACCGGCTTTCAGAGACCAGATGTAAGAGGACATAATCCCCGGAGGTGCATCCGGCACACGCGGAGGCGGTGTGGCGATACGCACGTTCAGCATGATAATGCCGTGCTCTTCCGGATAGTTCGCCATAGAGTAAGCACGCACTGTCGGCTCTTTCACATCAGACACATAGCGGAACAGGTTGAACTTGTCCCAGTCCTCGCGGTATTCCTGCGGCACATCAAACTCATCATAGCGGACCACATGCGGCGGACATTCAATCTGAATATAACCACCGGCACGGAACGGCACACTTTCGCCGTCAGGAATTTTCAGTTTCAGCTCTTTAATGAAAGTCGCTTTGTTATCATTGGAGATAACTTCGCACTCCCATTTTTTCACCCCGAAGATCTCTTCCGGCAGTTCAATTTTCAGATCCTGCTTCACATTCACCTGGCACGCCAGACGGCAGCCTTCACGCGCTTCGCGCTTGTTAATGTGCGACATTTCTGTCGGCAGAATATCACCGCCGCCTTCTTTGATCTTCACGCGGCACTGGCCGCAGGTTCCGCCGCCGCCGCAGGCCGAGGAGACAAAAATCCCCTGACCGGACAGCACATTCAGTAACTTGTCACCGGCCGGTGCGTCGAAGCTTTTCTCCGCATCGCCGTTGATTTCAATCTTAACGTCCCCTGTGTTCACCAGTTTTGATTTTGCGAACAAAATCAACGCGGTCAGCGCCAGAACAATCAGGGTAAACATTGCCACGCCTAAAATAACGATATCCATAATTGCGTTTCACCCTTATAACTGTACGCCGGAGAAGGACATAAAGCCCAGAGCCATCAGTCCGGTGGTCACGAATGTGATCCCCAGCCCTTTCAGGCCGGCCGGTACGTCAGAGTATTTCATCTTCTCGCGGATAGCGGCCATCAGCACAATCGCCAGCAGCCAGCCGATACCGGAAGCGAACCCGTAAACCACAGACTCCGTAAAGTTGTAGTCGCGCTGCGCCATAAAGGACACACCACCGAAAATCGCACAGTTTACGGTGATTAACGGCAGGAAGATCCCCAGCGCGTTATACAGTGCCGGGAAGTAGCGATCCAGAATCATCTCCAGAATCTGTACCAGCGCCGCAATGACCCCGATAAAGGTAATGAAGTTCAGGAAGCTTAAATCCACACCTTCCATCAGTGCGCCGTCGCGCAGCAGCAGGTTGTACACCAGGTTGTTTGCCGGAACCGAAATCCCCAGCACCACGGTAACCGCCACGCCGAGACCAAACGCCGTTTTGACGTTTTTCGACACCGCCAGGAACGTACACATCCCGAGGAAGAAGGCCAGTGCCATGTTTTCAATAAACACAGCCCGCACAAAGAGACTGATATAATGTTCCATATCTTAATCCTCCTCGACTTGTGACGGTTTCAGGGTACGGATCCCCCAGATAAGCATCCCGATGATAAAGAATGCACTTGGTGCCAGCAGGAACAGGCCGTTCGGCAGATACCAGCCGCCGTTCTGTACCGTTTCCAGCACCGTCACACCAAAGAGCTTACCGGAGCCGATCAGTTCACGGAAGAAGCCCACCAGCAGCAGGATCACACCGTAACCTAAGCCGTTACCGATACCGTCCATAAAACTCTCAATCGGCGGTGCTTTCATCGCATATGCTTCCGCACGTCCCATCACAATACAGTTGGTAATGATCAGACCGACAAACACGGAAAGCTGCTTGGAGATACCATAGGCATAGGCCCGCAGGATCTGGTCAACAAGAATAACCAGCGAGGCGATAATTGCCATCTGAACGATAATCCGCACACTGCCCGGGATAAAATTACGGATCATCGAGATAAACATGCTGGAAAATGCTGTCACCAGGGTTACCGCGATGGTCATAACCAGTGCGGTTTCCAGTTTGGTGGTCACCGCCAGCGCCGAACACACACCCAGTACCTGGAGGGCAATCGGGTTGTTATCTAATAACGGTCCGAGAAGAACGCGCTTAATTTCTTTACTATCAGCCATGATTCAACGCTCCTTCGCGTACTGTTTTCAGGAACGGGCCAAAACCGTTGTCGCCCAGCCAGAAATCAAACATATGCTGGATGCCGTTTGAGGTCAGTGTCGCACCGGATAAACCATCAATGCCGTACGGGCTGTCAGTGGCGCCACTGCGGACTATTTTGATAGCCGGCATACCTTCTTCATTAAACAGCTTTTTACCAATCCACTGTTTACGCCATTGCGGGTTATCCACCTCACCGCCCAGCCCCGGCGTTTCACCGTGCTGGTAGTAAGTGATCCCCTCGGAGGTGATACCGTCGACATCAATCGCGATAAAGGCATACATCACCGACCACAGACCGGAGCCGTAAACCGGCAGAACAATCTTGCTGGTTTCACCCTGCTCATTCTGTACCAGATAGATTTCCGCGCTGTTGGCACGGCGGCGGATTTTCGCCAGATCTTCTTCCGGTGACAGGGCAATACTGCTCTCATCACTGCGCAGTTCATCATTGAGATCGTACTTGCCGGTGCTGTCGCTCATCTGACCGGTTTTTAAATTCACCATTTTTGCTCTGATGAATTTTTTATAGACAGCATCGATTTCGTCCGCCGGCATGGATGGCGTCAGTAACCCGGCCACATCCAGAATGTTACGCTGTTTATCCAGCATAATCTGGTTCTGCTGCGTGGACTTCAGCCCCACAGCAGAACCGGCCACGACTATTGAACACACAAGGCAAAGGACGAAGACAACGATAAACGTTCTTGCGACACTGTCCTTGTTTTTCGTTTTTTCATTAGCCACGTGCTTTTCTCCGTTTAATGTTTGCCTGAACCACCAGATAATCAAATAACGGGGCGAATAAGTTGGCGAACAGGATAGCCAGCATCATCCCTTCCGGATATGCCGGGTTTGCCACACGGATCAGGACACACATCACCCCGATCAGGATCCCGTAAGCCCATTTCCCTTTGTCGGTAAATGAGGCTGAAACCGGGTCCGTCGCCATGAAAATCATACCGAAGGCAAAGCCGCCCAGAACCAGATGCCAGTACCACGGCATAGCAAACAGCGGGTTGGTGTCCGAACCAATCATATTAAAGATAGCGGACATCGCGATCATCCCGACCATCACACCGGCCACAATACGCAGAGAGGCAATACGGGCAAACAGAATGACTGCACCACCGATCAGAATCATCAGCGTGGAAACTTCACCAATCGAGCCCGGTACGTTACCGATAAAGGCATCCATCCAGGAAATCGGCTGGTTGGTCATGGTATTAACCAGCTGATGCTCGCCACCGACTGCCCACTGTGACAGCGGGGTTGCGCCGGAGAAGCCGTCAGCGGCAGTCCAGACGGTATCACCGGAAATCTGAGCCGGATAAGCAAAGAACAGGAAAGCACGGCCGGCCAGTGCCGGGTTCAGGAAGTTGCGTCCTGTACCGCCGAAAATTTCCTTCGCGACCACCACACCGAAGGTGACAGCCAGCGCGGCCTGCCATAACGGCAGTGTCGGCGGAACAATCAGTGCCAGCAGAATGGAGGTGATAAAGAAACCTTCGTTGATTTCATGCCCGCGGATCATCGCAAACAGGACTTCCCAGAAGCCGCCGACGATAAAAATCACCCCGTAGATCGGCAGGAAATAGACAGCGCCGAACAGCATTTTGCTGACCCAGCCCGCATCCTGTGTGAAGGACACCCCGATAAGCTCCGCCAGACGATAATGCCAGTCACCGGCAATCACCTGCTGAAGCTCCGCACCGCTGTACATATCCAGCAGTACCGGCATTGCCTGGTTACCGACGTTATACATCCCCCAGAACATCGCAGGGAAAACGGATAACCAGACCAGGATCATCAGACGTTTAAGGTCGATGGAGTCACGGACATGTGAACGCCCGCGGGTAACTGTCCCCGGGGTATAGAAGATGGTGGCGGCTGCTTCGTACAGTGCATACCATCTCTGTAATTTGCCGCCCGGTTCAAAATGCGGCTCAATTTTTTCGAGAAATTTTTTCAGACCCATGATTATCCTTCCTGCTCAATCCTGGTCAGTACGTCACGCAGCACCGGGCCGTACTCATATTTACTCTGACAGACATAGGTACACAGCCCCAGATCTTCCTCATCCAGCTCCAGCGCACCCAGCGCCTGTGCGCTGTCAGTATCGCCCGCCAGCAGATCGCGCAGAAAATGTGTCGCCATAATGTCGAGCGGCATCACACGTTCATAACTGCCGATTGGCACCATAGAACGTTCGCCACCATTCATTGATGTGGTGAATGAGAACAGTTTTTTCTTAAAGAAATGACCCAGTGTGGTGCGGGTAACCGTGTATTTGTCTGTGCCCGGCATAATCCAGCCGAACAGCTCTTTCTCCCGGCCTTCTTCCAGAACAGAGACCTGATTGGTAAAACGGCCCAGATAGTGATGAGCATCATCACTGGCCACGCCCCACAGGACCGAACCGGAAATAATGCGGTTTTCACCGGCTTTCAGCTGCCCTTCGGTCAGTTCATACAGATCTGCGCCGAGGCGGGTTTTCAGCAGACGCGGATTTTCCACCTGCGGGCCACCGAGCGCCACAATACGGTCGGTATATAAAAAGCCGGTCGTGAACAGTTTACCGATGGCGATGACATCCTGGTAATTCAGAGACCAGACGGTTTTCGTTGCGCTGACCGGTTCCAGGAAGTGGATGTGCGTACCGGCAAGGCCTGCCGGATGCGGCCCGGTAAACTGCGTGTAACTAACACGATTGTTATCGGTAACTTTTGCGAAGTCATCTGTACCGTGACAAACATGAACCTTCCCTTCCGTCAGGCAACTCAGTACCTGTAAGCCGTCATCAAATGACGCCTGTTCCTGACGGATAATCACCAGCGGATCAGCCGCCAGCGGATTGGTGTCCATAGCAGTGACAAAAATAGCAGCCGGCACAGAGCCTAATTTTGGGGTATGACTGAACGGACGTGTCCGCAGCGCGGTCCATAATCCGGAGGCCACCAGGTTTTTCTCTGTCTGTTCACGGGTCAGTGACGACAGATCCCGGCGGTCATAACTGTCAAATGTTAATTGCTCGTCTCCCTGTATCTCAATCACCACAGATTGTAATACACGACGCTCACCACGATTGATGGCTTTTACCACTCCGCAGGCGGGGCTGGTAAAAATCACACCGGGATTCTTTTTGTCTTCAAAAAGAGCCTGTCCTTTCTTCACTGATTCACCTTCCTGAACCAGCATCGACGGACGCATCCCGATGTATTCCTCACCCAGCAATGCTGCGTGGCGGACTGAAGGGCCATCTTCTGTGACTTGAGCAGGTGCTCCTGCGATCGGCAGGTCGAGTCCTTTTTTAATTTTAATCATAAAATTTGCACAAGTTTTTGTTAAACCCACGTCATCACTGCCGCAGCAGCGTATGACAACTCAACAATAAAAACACTCCGGGCCGTTATTGTCGCCCCGGGCTGTTTTCTCTGATGTATGTCACGATTTTGCGTAAATCAGATCCGCATTATTTTACCACTTCACAACAATTCTGTCCGGCGAAACGAGTGACCTGGCTCAAGCAAATGGGATTATTGTGATCAGAAAAAGCCTAATAACTCGCCTTTACCGAGTAGTTAAGTCATCTTTACCGATTGCTGTTCGTTTTTTAACCACAACAATATTTGTAACAACCGATTTTATTCTCACAGGAAACCATTCACAAATTATCTGCATCATGGCAATCTGTTGTTACTTGTTTCACCAACCTATTGCCATCCTGAATATTAAGAATGCGACATATCATTTTTATGATGATCGGCCTGCTGTTTTTTGCGGGACAATCGTCAGCAAACACGGAAAAATCCACGTCATTATGGCTCACAGCGCCGGTGAGTGATGTCCGGAACAGCCAGGTATTTATACAGATATTTAAAGAAGAAAAAGAGCTGGAGCTTTATAAGCGGGAAAATAACGGACGTTTTAAACTGGTGAAACGCTACCCGGTTTGTCAGTTTTCCGGCGGCCTCGGGCCAAAGCAACTGACCGGTGATTTAAAAAGTCCGGAGGGATTTTACCGCATCAGTCTGTCACAGCTTAACCCGAATAGTCGGTTTTACCGAGCTATCAACCTTGGTTTTCCCAATGAATTCGACCGTGCGCACGGCTATACCGGGGATTATCTGATGGTTCACGGAGACTGCAAATCCGTCGGCTGCTACGCCATGACAGATGCCTATATTGATGAGATTTACCGCTATGTGGAAAGCGCCCTGCTGAACGGACAGACGGATCTGAATATCGCGATTTATCCTTTCCGGATGACGCCTGAGAACCTGAACCGCCACCGGAACTCCGCACATCTGGCGTTCTGGCAGCAGTTACAGCCTGCTTATCAGTATTTCGCGGATAATCAGATACCTGCAGTGGTTGCGGTTGTTAACGGCCGTTATGTAACCGCCGCACACTCAGCGGTACCGGCACCGGCAGCAGATACCGGTTTGCTGACTCAGAACACGGACTCATCCCGTTCGCCGTAATAAAAGAGAACGGCTTCGCCGGGCCCGATTTTCTGCCACTGTTCATTGCCGGTCAGCGGCTGTGTGGCAATCACAGACACCACATCATCCTGCCGGGTATGCTGCGAAAAATCAATCTCCACATCACTGTCCACCAGCCGCGCTTTACCGAAAGGCGCGCGGCGGGTGATCCAGTGCAGATTCGTTGAACAGTACGCCAGCACATAACTGCCGTCTGACAACAGCATATTAAAGACACCAAACTGGCGCAGCACATCCGCCAGCCGTTTAATTTCACGGAACACCGTTTGCAGATCCTGCGGCGGCTGCGGGTATTTTTCTTTCAGCTGATTCAGCAGCCAGCAGAATGCATGCTCGCTGTCAGTCTGGCCGACCGGGGTAAAAAAACCGGTCGGCAGATGCTCATAGCCGCTGAGCTGCCCGTTATGGGCATATGTCCAGTTCCGCCCCCACAGTTCGCGGGTAAAAGGGTGGGTATTTTCCAGTGATACCACCCCTCTGTTTGCCTGGCGGATATGGGCAATCACCGCTTCGGATTTGACAGGATAGTCACGGACAAAACGGGCAACGGGGGAGTTGCAGCAGGCACGGGCGTCTTTGAATGTCCGGCAGCCCATTCCCTCATAAAACGTAATTCCCCACCCGTCTTTGTGCGGCCCGGTTTCGCCGCCGCGCGGGATCAGGCCACTGAGACTGAAATGAATATCAGTCGGGACATTCGCACTCATCCCCAGCAATTCACACATCGCCTTTCTCCCTTACCCGTTTTTGTGATGACTGAGGACTATTGTTACCCGCAATCTGATAGTTTCACAATCGCGAAAATATCATTCTTTTAGATGATTTGGTTATATGTAAGGTGATTTATGCTTATGGTGAATAAGACAGGCATTGCGCCATAAAAAAAGCACTCAACCGGCGGCAGAGTGCTTTTTCAGGATCCGGCTTATATCCGGTTATTTGGCCATTTCTTTTTCGATCAGCATGATCAGAATATGAATAACCTTAATATGGATTTCCTGAATGCGATCCGCGTAACCAAAATGCGGAACACGGATTTCAATATCCGCGCTGCCTGCCATCTTGCCGCCGTCTTTGCCGGTCAGCGTGATCACTTTCATGCCTTTGGCACGGGCTGCTTCAATAGCTTTAATAATGTTGCCGGAATTGCCGGATGTGGAGATACCGAGTAACACGTCCCCTTCACGGCCGACAGATTCCACAAAACGGGAGAAAACATATTCATAGCCGAAATCATTGCTGACGCAGGATAAGTGGCTGACATCTGAAATGGCAATCGCCGGATAGCCCGGACGGTTTTCACGGTAGCGCCCGGTCAGTTCTTCCGCAAAATGCATCGCATCACAGTGTGAACCGCCGTTGCCGCATGACATCACTTTGCCGCCCGCTTTAAAAGAATCAGCCAGCATGACAGCAGCCCGGCGGATAGCATCAATATTATTCTCATCTTTCAAAAAGTTATCGAGGGTTGCCGCTGCTTCGGTCAGTTCACCGCGGATAAGTTCCTGGTACATAGAGATAGGCTCCTGAAAATGAATCGGATTTGTCTGTCCTGAGTGTAACGGATCTGCCGGGGTGAAAGAAGTCACAATCCGTGGCATCTGCAAATAAGACACATTTTGTTCTGCTAATTTTGTGAGCTGAGTTGTAAATAAAATGTGAAATCATTGAAGTTATTCCGCCGTTGCGCTAAATCTGAACACAACAGGTCAGACCTCTGATGACATCATATTGTGCTGACACGAATATCCGCCTACGGAGGTTCATCATGTTACTACTCAGCATTATTCTGTTTATCGCCGTCACCGGGTTGCTCTCGTTTCACCGGGTCAGTCTGAAGTACAGTGTAATGACACTGATACTGTTCAGTATCGTCATGAATATCTTCCGTTTATGGCCGTTTACTGTCACCGTTTTACTGGTGCTGGTTACCCTGCCGTTTGTTATCCCCCCCGTCCGTCAGGCACTGTTCAGCAGCCGTCTGATGCTGCTGTTCCGCAAAGTAATGCCGCCGATGTCGCAGACAGAAAAAGAGGCGATCGATGCGGGTACCACCTGGTGGGAAGGTGATTTATTCCGCGGGCAGCCTGACTGGCAGAAACTGCACAGCTATCCTGCCCCGCAGCTGACAGCAGAAGAACAGGCTTTCCTCGACGGCCCGGCAGAAGAAGCCTGCCGGATGGCCAATGATTTTGAAATTACCCACGAACTGGCGGATCTGCCGCCTGAATTATGGCAATTCCTGCGCGAGCATAAATTCTTCGCCATGATCATCCGCAAAGAATACGGCGGCCTGGCGTTCTCCGCCTATGCCCAGGCGCGGGTCCTGCAAAAACTCGCCGGAGTTTCCGGTATTCTGGCGATTACCGTCGGCGTTCCCAACTCTCTGGGGCCGGGAGAACTGTTACAGCACTACGGCACAGATGAGCAGAAAAAACGCTGGCTGCCGGGACTGGCCTCCGGGGAGGAAATCCCCTGCTTTGCCCTGACCAGCCCGGAAGCCGGTTCAGATGCCGGTGCCATTCCGGATACCGGGATTATCTGCACCGGCGAATGGCAGGGTGAACAGGTGCTCGGCATGCGCCTGAACTGGAACAAACGCTATATCACCCTGGCACCGGTCGCCACCGTGCTCGGTCTCGCCTTTAAACTGTATGACCCTGACAAACTGCTCGGTGAAAAAACCTCACTGGGGATCACCTGCGCACTCATCCCGGTAAATACCCCCGGGGTTGAAACCGGCACCCGCCATTTCCCGCTCAACGTCCCGTTTCAGAACGGCCCGACGCGCGGTAAAGATGTCTTTGTGCCGCTGGATTATATTATCGGCGGCCCGGCAATGGCCGGACAGGGCTGGCGCATGCTGGTGGAGTGTCTGTCGGTCGGGCGTGGTATCACACTGCCGTCCAATGCCACCGGCGGGCTGAAAAGTGCGGCCATGGCAATCGGTGCTTATTCTTATATCCGCCGCCAGTTCCGGATGCCGATCGGTAAAATGGAAGGGATTGAGGAGCCGCTGGCGCGGATTGCCGGAAATGCCTATCTGATAGATGCCGCCGCCACACTGATCACCACCGGTATTATGCTGGGAGAAAAACCGGCGGTTCTGTCCGCGATTGTGAAATACCACTGTACCCACCGGGGACAGCGCGCCATTATTGATGCCATGGATATTGCGGGGGGTAAAGGTATCTGCCTCGGACCGTCCAACTTCCTGGCCCGCAACTATCAGGGTGCGCCTATCGCGATTACTGTCGAAGGTGCCAATATTCTGACCCGCAGTATGATTATCTTTGGTCAGGGCGCTATCCGCTGTCACCCGTACATACTGACTGAGATGGCCGCAGCGGCGGATAATCAGCTGAATGACTTCGATAATGCGCTGTTTGCTCATGTCGGCCATGTGTTAACCGCTGCCACCCGCAGTTTCTGGCTCGGACTTTCACGCGGACATTTCAGCCCGTCACCGTTCCGGGATGCCACCCGCCGCTATTATCAGCACCTCAACCGGCTGAGCGCCAACCTGGCACTGTTATCTGATATCGCCATGGCGACACTCGGCGGCAGTTTAAAACGCCGTGAGCGGATCTCCGCCCGGCTCGGCGATATACTCAGCCAGCTTTACCTGGCATCCGCCACCTTAAAACGCTTTGATGAAGATGGCCGTCCGCAGGCAGACTTACCGCTGGTACACTGGGCAGTACAAGATTGCCTGTATGAAGCAGAAAAAGCGATGGATGAACTGCTGACCAACTTCCCTGACCGCAAAGTAGCTGCGCTGCTGCGCCTGACCATATTCCCGACAGGCCGCCATCACCGTCCGCCGTCAGACAAACTGGACAGCAAACTCGCCCGTCTGCTGCAGGAACCGTCAGAGACCCGCGACAGAATCGGACGCGGACAATATCTGGCACCCGAGCCCAACAACCCGCACGGGCTGCTCAATGCCGCACTCAGTGATATTCTTGCCGCCGAGCCGCTGGTGGATCGCCTGAGCCGCATGGCTGAAAAACACATTGATTTCACCCGGCTGGATAAACTGGCAGATATTGCCCTGGAAGACGGAAAAGTCACACCGGAAGAGGCTGATATTCTGCGTAAAGCGGAAGCCAGCCGTCTGCGTTCAATTAATGTGGATGAGTTTGCACCAGAGATTATCGGCTTAAAATCACACGCCCATTCTCACCGTTACCGCAAAGGTGAAAATCCCGGCGCATAAATAACACGGCGGAGCAGTTCCCTGTTCCGCCATTACTGCGCTCTGTATTACCGTCCTGTGTCACTGTTACCGGTCATATTGGCATCCAGGCTGAGGATCTCCCGCATTTGTGCGTCTGTCAGATCGGTATCAAAGAACTGCTTAAAGAACTGACGGATATCCTGCTGTATTGCCGCATCATCTGCCGGTTTACGCTTAACCCGCGCTTCAATCCATTTCATCATCAGCGGCGTTTCGATCCCCGGTGCATCCCAGCGGTAAATGCCGATAGGCGCTTTATAGACACGTCTGTTCTTCACGGCTGAAATCGTTTCTGTCCCCTGCCAGCCGACCGTATTCCGGTACACATCTTCCGGCACGAATGAATCAAACTGGCTCAGAATAATAATTTCCGGATCCAGGTTAATCACCTGCTCTGCCGACACCGTGATCCAGTTTGGTTTAACCGGCATATCATCTGTCAGGTTAATACCCCCGGCCCGGTTGATCATCAGGCTGTTTACCGAGGTCTTTCCGGCCACCGTCAGGTTTTTATCTCTGACATACAAAATGCCCGGCTTTCCGTACGGCATCTCGCGAATGGTCACCGGGGTTGAGTCTCTTGTCACCGTGTTCACTGACTCAATCTGATGATCAAAAAAAGCCAGTAAATCTGCGGCCCGCTTTTCTTTGCCCAGAATATCGCCCAGCAGCCTGATCCCGTTTTTCACATCATCCAAATCACCGTATCTGATTGCCACTGCCGGGATGCCGAGTTTATCCAGTTTCTCTTTTTCTTCTTTCTGGTAATCCCAGATAATCACCAGATCCGGATTTAACCTGACCAGCTCTTCGCCGTTAATCGTGAAATCTTTATTCACAAAGGTGCTGTTTACCTTCTCAATACCGGGAGCCAGTGTTTTTAAAATACTGTTGCGGTAAGCCTCTTTTGCTGACGGATGCATCCCCGCAATTTTTGCATCTGAACCATCCACCACATAAATCATCGACATCCACGGAATAGGCACAACCGCAATCCGCTGTACCTTATCCGGAATAGTGACCCGGTTCCCGGCGAGATCGGTGATTTCTTTTGCCCCGGCACAATTGAAAAACAGCAGTAATACACCGGCACTGAAAATACGTTTTAAGGCTGATATTGCCATGTTATCTTCCTGTCATTGTATTTACTGTTATCAGCGAAATGCCCGGATATACGGACGGGGAATTAATTTACGATCATATTTCAGTAAATATTCCAGATACCAGTTAGGATTGCGTAATAACCCGCGGCCGACAGCAATTAAATCCGCATACTGATGTTCTAATATCTCATCAGCCAGTTGGTGATCACGAATACCCCCGACAACAATAACCGGCTTTTCACAGCCTTTTTTTACCCCTTTGGTATCTTCCAGCTGATAAGCAACACCTTTGTTTGTTCCGTGCATCTGACTGCCGCCATTAGATATATGTACAATATCGATAAGCGGATTAATATTACGCAGAATTTTTTGTGTAAATGAAATACTGTCTTCTTCGCAGTAACGGGTGCCGATACGTAAAATAATCGCTTTATCTTCCGGCCAGGATTTTCGGATTGCGGTCAGTAATTCAGTCAGGAAAATAACCGGATCGGCATATTTATCGCTGCGCTGATTTGTCCGCCGGTCAATAAACTGAGAAATTAAAAACTCATGGGATGCCATAATTTCCAGGGCATCAAAACCAGCTTTATCTGCCCGTGCCGCCGCGCGCGTATAACAGTCAAATAATGCCGTAATATCTTCTGCGGTTAATGCATTAATATCCTGAATAATATTGCCGGATTCCAGCCGTGACTTACTGCCTGCATGATTAAGCTGAATCGCCACTTTGCTGCCTTCATTTTGCAGCATCGCCACAATCTGCGCCAGCATCGTGACATGCCCGTCCTCATATAAACCCAGTGCACCACTGCCCAGACGACCGTCAGCGGTAACCGCGCACTCTTCCATAATAATCAGCCCGACCTGACCGACAGCAAAAGACATATAATGCGCCAGATGAAAGTAATTCGCGTAGCCGTCAGCAGCGCGTTTTATTCTGACCGGCGGATAAACTAATTTATTTTTAAGTGTTAATTTTTCTGATACAAATGGCTGCATTAAATTCATAATACACACGTCCCCGGAAAAAGCTGACCGGTACTGTTATATAAACACTGTACCGGCGATAAATAATAAAGTAACTAAAGGGATAATAGAGGTAACAGTGCGGGGACTCTATGACAGGTAATCTGTTTTATAACGTCTGTCACACTCTGCCGGAATACCGCCTCCGGATGCAGTTATTGCGTTAATAATCATCATTATATTGTTATTTTTATGTGATGAGAAAATAACAACAACATACTCCCGGGGAGTATTAATAAGAAAATCCCCGGGATGTTATTCCCGGGGATTTTCAATATCAGATAAAAACGATAACGGATAATATATTATTCAGTGATTTCCAGCGCCATCAGTTCATCAATGGTCTGACGGCGGCGGATCAGTTTTGCTTTCCCGTCAGTAAATAAAATTTCCGGTAATAACGGACGGCTGTTGTAATTCGATGACATCGACGCACCGTATGCCCCGGTATCGTGAAAGACCAGAAAATCATTCACACCGGCTTCCGGTAATGCACGCGGCACCACCATTCCGCCTTCCAGCTGGGTAAACACATCCCCGGATTCACATAACGGCCCGGCGACAATCGTTTCCCGCACTGTGCTGTTTTGCAGCTCTCCCGCTGCCGGTAACACAGAAATATGGTGATAACTGCCGTACATGGCCGGACGCATCAGGTCATTAAAACCACTGTCCACCAGCACATAGTGACGGCTCCCCATACCTTTGACCGCCCGCACCTGTGCCAGCAGAATACCGGATTCTGCCACCAGATAACGACCCGGTTCAATTTCCAGGGTGATCTCACGGCCGAGATGGCGGGCGATGCGTGCCCGGGCAGCATCCCAGAGTGAAAAATAATTATCGATATCAATAACTTCATCCCCTTCACGGTAAGGGGTCGATAATCCGCCGCCGGCAGAAATCGCGCGGATATCCAGATTATTAGTGATCACCAGTTCGGCCATGGCATCGCAGACCGTTGCCAGGTGCTCATAATCCACACCGGAACCGATATGCATATGGATGCCGGTTAATGTCAGCTGATAATGGCGGATCTCCGCCAGTGCTTCACCGAGATCCGCAAACCAGATCCCGTGTTTGCTGTTCTCGCCACCGGTATTGGTTTTCTGGCTGTGGCCGTGACCAAAACCCGGATTAATACGCAGCCACACCGGATGTCCCGGACGACGGGCACCAATCTGGCGCAGCATATCCACCGAGCCGGTATTCACCGCAATACCGAGTTCCAGCACGCGATCCAGCGTTTCTTCTGTGATCATATCGGCGGTGAAAACAATCTCATCCGGACGGTAACCGGCTTTCAGTGCCCGTTCGATTTCCCCTGCAGATACTGAATCCACTTTTACACCATGCTCATGCATCAGGCGCAGAATATGAATATTGGAATTGGCTTTCTGCGCAAAACGGATCACATCAAAGCGGTTCAGCCGGGCAATGCGGCTGACAATCACCTCACTGTCATACAGCCACAGCGGGGTACCATACTGCTGAGCCAGGCTGCGCAGGGCATCCGGGGTAAACGGGGCGCGGAGTGTTTTGGTTGCGATGGTCATGATGTTGTGCTCTTTTTGATCGTGATCTCATTTTTTTCCATCGTGACAAAAATTCTGCGCGATTTAAAATATCTGATTTGCTAAGGTCTATTCATTACTGATATGGATTCGATGAATAATGGAACACTACTCCTGGCGTCACATTGATATTTTCCACGCCGTTATGACAACAAAAAGTCTGACGGATGCCGCGCAACTGCTGCATACCTCACAGCCGACGGTCAGCCGGGAGCTTGCCCGTTTCGAAAAAATTCTCGGGTTCCGTGTTTTCGACCGCATCAAAGGCCGTCTGCACCCGACAGAACAGGGGCTGCGGTTATTTGAGGAAGTGGAACGATCGTATTACGGGCTCGAGCGCATCAGCCGGGCAGCGGAAAGTATCCGTCAGTTTCAGCATGCCCAGCTGGCGATAACCTGTCTGCCCGCCTTTGCCCAGTCGTTACTGCCTGCTGTCTGCCGCACATTTCATGCACAGTATCCGGATGTGAATTTTGAAATCGCCCCGCAGGAATCCCCTCTGCTCGAAGAGTGGCTCTCCGCCCAGCGTTATGATCTCGGGATCACCGAACATCAGCTGACGCCGCCCGGCACCCTGCAGGAAACCCTGCTCACGCTCAGTGAAGTCTGTGTACTGCCGGAATCGCATCCGCTGTGCAGCAAATCAGTACTGACCCCTGCTGATTTTGCGCAGCAGAATTTTATCAGTCTGTCCGTTGCGGACAGTTACCGGCAGAAAATCGATGCATTGTTCAGTGAAAAGCAGATCCCGCGCCGGATGATCATGGAAACACACAGTGCGGCCTCGGTATGTGCCATGGTCAGGGAGGGACTGGGGGTGTCTGTCGTTAACCCGCTGACTGCCATGGATTGCAGCGGAATTTGTGTCCGCCCGTTCAGTGAGGATATTCCGTTCACTGTGAGCCTGATCCGCCCGCTGCACAGGCCGCATTCTGTACTGACAGATATTTTTATCACCCATCTCCGCCAGCATATGCAGGCTGTTTTGCGACAGTTAAAGCGGGTTACCGGTTAGTTTTTTCATCCAGCAGATACGGCAGCCAGTCCGGCGAATGCGCAAACCACTCCGCCAGAAAATCCAGCAGCAGGCGCAGCGGCCGCGCCATATGCTCGCGGCTGGTATAAATGCCGTAAATGCCGAGCGCAGGCAGCCGGTATTCCGGAAACAGACGCACCAGGCGCCCGGTTTTCAGATGCTCATACACCGAACAATAAGGCTGCAATGCAATACCTTCCCCGTTCAGCGTTGCTTCCAGCAGAAACGTGGATTCATTGGCACTGAGCGCCCCGCTAACCGGGACAGAAATCACCTGATCATCCCGTTCAAACAGCCACAGACTGCGGCCGTAAAAATTATAGGTCAGACAGGTCAGTTCACTGAGCGCTTCGGGTGACGGCGGGTACCCGTGCTTTTCCAGATAGTCCGGTGATGCACAGACCACAGAATCACAACGGGAAAGCGGCTTTGCGATCAGGTTTGGTTCGAGATTGTTGGTAATGCGGATCCCCAGATCAATACGCTCCTCCACCAGGCTGATCGCTTTATTTGTGACCTGCACATCGACAGCAACAGCCGGATAGCGGGCCCGGAACTGCACAAGCGCCTTCGACAGTGCCACCATCGCCAGTGACTGGGCGCAGGTGATCCGTACCAGGCCGCTGACCGCCTCATCTTCCGTCACCACCGGACGGGCAATCGCCGTTGCCAGTGACAGCAGTTCCCGGCTTTGCGTCAGCACCGCCTCACCGGCAGAGGTCAGCGTCAGGCTGCGGGTTGTCCGGTTCAGCAACCGCACACCGGCCCAGTTCTCCATTTCAGCCAGATAGCGCGTGACCATCGCACGGGACATTCCCAGCATATCCGCAGCTTTGCTCATGCTGCGCTGTTCGGTAATGGCAATAAAAACCTGAGCGGCAGTGATCCTGTCCATTTTATTTGTCCGGTTTATGCAACAATGAAGACCGGATTATGGGGTTTTTCCGGCGGATTATGCAACTTATTATAGCGTCATCTTAACGACTCACCTGCAAAAAGGATAACACTATGACTTCTGCAATCCGTACCTCACTGGTATTCAGCGCCCTGATGGGTGCCTCTTTTGTCACTGCCGCCGCACCGCTGTCGCTGGAAGTGTATAACCCCGGCGAAAAAAGTATCTTCCCGGTTTCCTCGGAAATCATCAGCGGCAAAAATGAGGTGGTTCTGATTGATGCCCAGTTTCAGAAAGATGATGCTCAGGTACTGGCGGATAAAATCCGTGCGACCGGTAAAACGCTGACCACCATTTATATCAGCCATTCTGATCCGGATTTCTATTTTGGTCTGGATGAACTGAAAAAAGCCTTCCCGCAGGCTAAGATTGTGGCCACTCCGCAGACCGTCGCACTGATTAAAGAGAGTAAAGACGGCAAACTGGCTTACTGGGGACCGGTTCTGAAAGAGAATGCCCCGCAGAGTATCATTGTGCCGGAGCCGCTAGAGGGCAACCGCATTATGCTGGAAGGGGAAAGTATTCTGATTGAGGGACTGGACAGCCCGGCACCGGAGCGCAGTTATGTATGGGTGCCGTCACTGTCTGCGGTGATGGGCGGCGTACTGGTTTCAGAGAATATCCATGTCTGGCTGGCAGATACGCAAACCCCGGAATCCCGTCAGTACTGGCAGCAGTCGCTGAAAAATATGCAGGACAAACATCCTGCCACCGTGGTGCCCGGCCATTATGTCGGTAACAGCCATTTTTCACCGGCTGCCATTACCTTTACCGCCGATTATCTGACCCGTGCTGAAACCGCTCTGAAAGAGAGTAAGGACTCACAGCAGATGATCAGCACACTGAAAGCCGCTTACCCGGCCCTGGCGGATGAATCAAGCCTCGAACTGAGTGCCAAAGTACTCAAAGGCGAAATGCGCTGGCCGCAGTAATCTGATTTAAGGAAAACAGAATGTCAGTAAAAACGCTGCACTATATTTATGATCCGCTCTGTGGCTGGTGTTATGGTATCGCGCCGTTTATTCAGGCTGCACATAAGCAGGGCGTGACGATCGCCCTGCACGGCGGCGGGATGATCACCGGCTCACAGCGCCGCCCGGCAGATGACAGCATGCGGGAAATGATCCGCAGTCACAATCAGCGCATCACTCAGTTGACCGGACAACCGTTTACCGATGCCTTTTATGCCCTGCTGAAAAATCAGGAGTGGGTGATGGATTCCGTGCCGCCGATTGCCGCCATTCTCAGTGCACAGGCGCAGTCCGGTAAAGGCATTGACATGCTGGAAGCCTGTCAGAAAGCCTATTATCAGGACGGGCTGCCGCTTAACCGCGATACTTTGCGCAGGCTGGCGGATAAACTGGGTATCAGTGATATTCAGTCTGATAATACTGAGCAGCATATTAATGAGAGCCGTCAGTTATTTGTGCATAACCCGACCGGCGGCTTCCCGACCTTGTTACTGGAAGAGGACGGCGCATTTCAGCACATCCCGAACCAGGCTGTACTCGGTGCGGAATCACACTGGGAAAGGCTGATCCCGTTACTGAAAACGACTGCCTGACATCAGCCCCATCACCATAATCATCCCCGCAATTAAATGCGGCCCGAAGGCAATAATGCGCGGACCGCATCGCGGGTGATGATAACAGCGGTGACGTAAATATTGCATCCCGGACACCACCAGCGCGGACACACAGGCCAGCATCAGTAACAGCGCCAGCTGTTCCGCCCCCACCCAGGCTCCGGAGGCAGAAAACAGTTTGATATCCCCGCCGCCCAGGCCGCTTTTTTTCCGGCACCAGGCATAGCCTTCCGCCACACACCAGAGCAGAAAAAAACCGCCGATCACCCCGTACAACGCGGAAGATAGCGTCACCAGCCGGACCTCATTCTGAAACAGCAATCCGGTCCACAGTACCGGGAACACCAGTTTATCCGGCAGATAAAATACTGCATTATCAATATGAAACAGCATCACCAGACATAAAAACAGCAGTGTCAGAAACAGGACATACACGCCCTGTCCGTCTGACCAGAACACAATCAGCACACCGGATAACAGGCAGTGCAGATACAGCCACCCGCCCGGTAACCGCTGCGGATACTGATAGTAATGGCGCAGAATATATTCCGTCCCGGCTTTTACCGGCAGCGGCAAAAACAGTCCCCAGATAATCATAATCAGCCAGTCCATGTTTTCCCTGTGCCTTTCCCTGTTGCGATATCCGCAGCCTGCCTGACCATCCTGGGAAAAACACGTTTTTTTCCCTGATTACAGCTGAATTACATTTTTTTTCGGGTCAACACGCAATATTGACAGTTGCCCCGGCTTGTAATGATCCCGGCTGATGCTTGCAGTGAGGATCCCCCCTCTATTATCATGGGGCAATGTGTATCAACCGGCAGCGTGCCGGCAGAACGTAAAGGATATTTTCATGCGGATCCCGCGCATTTATCACCCCGGCACTTTAACCTCCGGTATGGTGACAGAACTGACAGATGACGGCGCCAACCATGTTGCCCGTGTGCTCCGGATGAAAACCGGCTATTCCCTGATCCTGTTTAACGGCACCAACCGGATTTTTAATGCCGAAATTACGGATATCAGCAAAAAAAGTGTATCCGTCCGTGTAACAGATGAGCAGGACGACAACCGCGAATCCCCGCTGTCTGTCCACCTAGGACAGGTGATGTCACGCGGCGAAAAAATGGAATTCACCATTCAGAAATCCGTTGAACTGGGTGTTCAGATTATTACCCCCCTGATCTCTGAACGTTGTGGTGTTAAACTGGACGGTGAACGGCTGGACAAAAAACAGCAGCAGTGGCAGAAAATTGCCATCGCCGCCTGCGAGCAGTGCGGACGTAACGTGATTCCGGAGATCCGCCCGGTGCAGACCCTGGAAGCATGGTGTGCAGAAAATGATGATGCCCTGAAAATAAATTTACATCCGCGCGCATCACAAAGTATCAATACACTGCCCGCAGAAACCGCTAAAGTGCGATTGCTGATTGGCCCGGAAGGCGGGCTGTCAGCAGAGGAAATCGCGATGACCGCCGGTCATCAGTTTACCGACATATTATTAGGGCCGCGTGTATTACGCACAGAAACCACCGCGCTCACTGCAATCACCGCATTGCAGGTGCGTTTCGGCGATCTGGGTTAAGGAGAAAAAATGATCAAGCTCGGTATTGTAATGGATCCTATCGATTCCATCAAAATCAAGAAAGACACCAGTTTCGCGATGCTGCTCGAAGCACAGCGCCGTGGTTATGAAATCCATTATATGGAGATGAATGACCTTTATCTGCATCAGGGCGTTGCCCGTGCCCGTACCCGCACTCTGACGGTGAAAGAAGACCCGGCCGGCTGGTATCAGTTCGGCAGTGAGCAGGATATCGCGCTGGGCACACTGAATGTCATTCTGATGCGCAAAGATCCGCCGTTTGATACTGAATTCATTTACGCCACTTATATCCTGGAACGTGCGGAAAGTGCCGGTTCCCTGATCGTCAACAAACCGCAGAGCCTGCGCGACTGTAATGAAAAACTGTTCACCGCCTGGTTTGCCGATCTGACCCCGGACACCCTGGTCACCCGCAGTGCACAGCGTCTGCGTGAATTCCACAAAAAACACGGTGATGTGATTTTCAAACCGCTCGACGGCATGGGCGGGGCGTCTATTTTTCGTCTGAAACAGGATGATCCGAACGTCGGTGTGATTATCGAAACCCTGACAAATCACGGTCATACTTTCTGCATGGCGCAAAACTTCCTGCCTGCCATCAAAGATGGTGACAAACGTATCCTGGTGGTGGACAGCGAGCCGGTTCCTTACTGCCTGGCGCGCATCCCGGCCAAAGGCGAAACACGCGGTAACCTCGCTGCCGGTGGTCACGGTGAAGTGCGTCCGCTGAGTGAGAGCGACTGGGCCATTGCCCGCAGCGTGGCACCGGTCCTCAAAGAAAAAGGTCTGATTTTTGTCGGCCTCGATGTGATCGGCGACCGCCTGACTGAAATCAACGTAACCAGCCCGACCTGTGCCCGCGAAATTGAAGCCGCACAACCGGACGTTTCTGTCACCGGCATGCTGATGGATGCCATTGAAAAACGTCTCGGCCGGTAACAGCCGGCGCTGTGTCCGTACATTCATACCCGCAGGCCGTTTTTTCCGGTCTGCGGGCAGACTGAAAAGAAGGTTATGAACTTACAACATCATATTCTCATTGCTATGCCCTCGCTGGATGATCCGTATTTTGCGCGTTCAGTTGTGTATCTGTGTGAACACAATGAAAACGGGGCGATGGGACTGGTGATCAACAAACCGATCGAACAGCTGTCTGTCGGTAAAATTCTGCAAAAGCTGAAAATCTCCCCGGACATCCGTGAAGAAAGCCAGTCGCTGGAAAAACCGGTTCTGGTCGGCGGCCCTGTTTCCGAAGAGCACGGCTTCGTCCTGCACTCCGGTGATAAAGAGTACGCTGCCAGCACCCGCCTGACCGATGACCTGTTTCTGACCACCTCAAAAGACGTACTGGAAACCCTGGGAACCGCAGAGCAGCCGGAGCACTATCTGATGACGCTCGGCTACTCAAGCTGGACGGCCGGTCAGCTGGAGCGGGAAATCATGGAGAACAGCTGGCTGGTGGCCGATGTCAGCGAGCGTCTGCTGTTCCGCACCCCGATGCCCGACCGCTGGCGCGAAGCTGCCGCCGGTATCGGCGTGAATATTTACACCATTGCACAACAGGCCGGACACGCATAATGAGCAGCAATACTGTGATTGCCTTTGATTTCGGCACCAAAAGCATTGGTGTGGCTGTCGGTCAGACCATCACCGGCACCGCCCGCCCGCTGGCGGCACTGAAAGCCCGAGAGGGCATTCCTGACTGGGAGCTGATCGCCGCTGTGTTCCGTGAATGGCAGCCGGATTATGTGGTTGTCGGCCTGCCGCTCAATATGGACGGCACGCCGCAGCTGGTTACTAATCAGGCGAAAAAATTCGCCAACCGCCTGCACGGCCGTTTCGGGATCCGCGCTGAACTCCATGACGAGCGCCTCAGCACAGTGGAAGCCCGCGCCAATCTGTTTGCAGACGGCGGCTACCGCGCCCTCGGCAAAGACAAAGTGGATTCCGCCTCTGCCGTGATTATCCTTGAAAGCTGGTTCGAACAGCTTTACGGCTGACTATCCCGTACCCGGCGCGCGGTACTGTTTACCATGCCGGTACCGCGCCCGCCTCCCCTGCAATCTCCCCTCTGCCGCGCCGCCATTGCAGACACTGCTCCTCCGTCATCATCCCGGACTGTGCGCCTGACTGCTGGTGAGAGGCAATCTGATACGCTTTGTTATCACGGATAAGGCTCGCCACCGCCGGGGTATTGATCAGCACATCAAACAATGCACATCGCCCGCCGCCCTGTTTAGCCACCAGATGCTGGCTCAGCACTGCCACCAGACTGCCTGCCAGCTGGCTGCACACACGGTTTTTCTCTGCGCCGCTGAACACATCCGTCAGCCGCTCAATCGCCGCAATCGCGCCTCTGGTGTGGAGCGTACTCAGCACCAGATGCCCGGTTTCCGCCGCCGTCAGGGCGAGCCGGATAGCCGCCTCATCCCGCAATTCCCCCAGCATAATTACATCCGGATCCTGTCTCAGCGCAGCCGTCAGCCCCTGCTGATAATCCTCACAATCACGGCCGATTTCCCGCTGGCGGATCAGCGACTGCCTGCTGCGGTGACGGAACTCCACCGGGTCCTCGAGGGTAATCACATGCCGCCGGAAGTGCTGATTGATATACCTGAGCATTGCTGCCAGCGTGCTTGATTTTCCGCTGCCGGTCGCCCCGGTGACCAGAATCAGACCGCTTTGCGTCTTTGACAGCAGCCCGGCAAACACCGGCGGTGCCAGGATATCCTCCAGAGAGGGAACCGCGGGGCTTATCAGCCGCAGTGCAGCGTTCAGCAATCCTCCGGCCATAAAAATATTCACCCGCAAAGGTTGATCGCGGATAAACAACGCAAGATCCGCCTGCCCTTTTGTCATCAATCTGTGGTAATTTGCCTGGTCGAGGATCGTCTTTACCCAGCCGCGCAGTGCGTCATCGGTTACCGCCGCACAGTGTGTCTGCGAAAAAAGCTCTCCATCCACCCGTAACACCGGCACCTGACCAACACAAAGGTGCAGATCGGATGCATTATGCTTTACACTAAGGGCGATTAAATTATCCATATTCATTAGGTTATCTCCCGGATCATCATGAAACCAATAAAAGACAATCTGACAGAAATCAGAGAACGTATAACCGCTGCGGCGCAAAAATGCGGCCGCGATCCACACACAGTGACCTTACTTGCCGTCAGTAAAACCAAACCTGTGAGCGCGCTCGAAGAAGCGATAGCTGCCGGACAAACCCGCTTTGGTGAAAACTACGTCCAGGAAGGCGTTGAAAAAATTCAGTATTTCTCTGCGAATCAAAATCTGGAATGGCACTTTATCGGCCCGCTGCAGTCTAATAAAAGCCGTCTGGTTGCGGAGCATTTTGACTGGTGCCACACCATCGACCGGCTGAAAATCGCACAGCGTCTGAGTGACCAGCGTCCGGCGGACAAAGCGCCGCTGAATGTGCTTATCCAGATCAATATCAGCGATGAAAACAGTAAATCCGGTATCACCCTTGCAGAATTACCGGCGCTGGCGGAGCAGGTTGCCGCACTGCCGAACGTCTGTCTGCGCGGACTGATGGCAATTCCGGCACCGGAAACGGATCCTGAGCGCCAGTCTGCGGTTTTCCGTCAGATGGAAACCGCTTTCCGTGAACTGCAGGGAAAATACCCGCAGGCGGATACCTTATCGATGGGTATGACCGACGATATGGACGCCGCCATCACCTGCGGTTCGACCATGGTGCGCATTGGCACTGCAATTTTCGGTGCACGTAACTATTCTGTATCCTGATCATTCTGTATCATGACCTTCCGGTACCTTAGTGCGTTATCACAAACCGGTTAATTTGTTTTCTGTTAAGGATTTCACCGATGCAAACACTGAATTTTGTTGTCACCACGCTCCTGCATGCCTATGCCACGATTTTACTGCTGCGTGTCTGGATGCAATGGGCGCGCGCGGACTTTTATAATCCGTTTGCCCAGTTTGTCGTGAAAGCCACACAGCCGGTTGTTCGTCCGCTGCGCCGTATTATTCCGGCCATCGGCCCGATTGATACGGCTTCTGTGCTGGTGGCCTATGTTGCCGTACTGCTGAAACTGCTTTTTCCGTGGTTCTTGGCCGGTTTTCAGGGACAACTCGGCGGGCTGATGCTGTTAGTCGCTTTCTTTAATCTTCTTTATCTTGCAGGTATGACGGTATTCTGGGTGATCCTCGCCCGCGCGCTGCTGAGCTGGTTCAGCCAGGGCCGCAACCCGGTGGATTATGTACTGATGCAGCTGACCGAGCCGCTGATGTCGCCGTTCCGCCGTATCATTCCGCCGATGGGCGGCATTGATTTCTCTGCAATGATTGTCATTTTTATTCTGTATGCACTGGGCTATCTCTATAACGATATTGTTCAGTGGATATTTATGTAATCAGGCGCTGATATGACCCGCAAAATTGTTTTAGCTACCGGCAATGCCGGAAAAGTCCGCGAAATGGCCTCACTGCTGGCGGATGCCGGTATGGATGTGGTGGCACAGACAGAACTGGGGGTCGGCTCCGTTGAGGAAACTGGCCTGACATTTGTTGAAAATGCCATTATCAAAGCGCGTCACGCAGCGAAAGTGACCGGTTTACCGGCCATTGCGGATGACTCAGGGATCTCCGTCGATTACCTCGGCGGTGCGCCGGGGATCTACTCCGCCCGCTATGCCGGGACTGACGGCAACGACGGTGCCAATATCGTAAAACTGCTGGCCGCCCTTGACGGCGTACCGGCGGCACAGCGTCAGGCGCACTTCAACTGTGTACTGGTCTATATGCGTCACGAAAACGATCCGACCCCGATCATCTGTCACGGCCGCTGGGCCGGTGTGATCGCAGAGCAGGCACAGGGCGAAGGCGGTTTCGGTTATGATCCTGTCTTCTGGCTGCCGGAACTGAATAAAACTGCCGCACAGCTGCGTCCGGAAGAGAAACAGGCTATGTCTCACCGCGGCAAAGCACTGGCACTGCTGTCGGAAGCCCTGCGTAATGGGTAAGCTTCCCCCGCTCAGTCTGTATATTCATATTCCGTGGTGTGTTCAGAAGTGCCCTTACTGTGATTTCAACTCTCACGCGCTGAAAGGTGAAGTGCCGCATGATGACTATGTGGCACATCTTCTGGCAGATCTGGATGCCGATCTGCCGCTGGTTGCCGGACGCGAAATCCGCACTATCTTTATCGGCGGCGGCACCCCCAGCCTGCTGAGTGCGGAAGCGATGCAGACACTGATGGACGGCGTACGTGCCCGTATCCCTGTCGCAGCGGATGCGGAAGTGACCATGGAAGCCAACCCGGGCACCGTGGAAGCCGATCGTTTCAGCGGCTACCAGAAAGCCGGTATCAACCGCATTTCCATTGGTGTGCAAAGCTTCGGTGATGACAAACTGATCCGCCTCGGGCGCATTCACGATGCCGGAGAAGCCAAACGGGCTGCCCGGCTCGCGGCGACACTCGGACTGCGCAGTTTTAACCTCGACCTGATGCACGGGCTGCCGGAGCAGCATCTCGGCGAAGCGCTCAGTGACCTGCGCCAGGCGATTGAACTCGCCCCGCCGCATCTTTCCTGGTATCAGCTGACGATTGAACCGAACACCAGTTTCGGCTCCCGCCCGCCGGTGCTGCCGGATGACGACCTGCTGTGGGATATTTTCTCACAGGGCCATCAGTTACTGACACAGGCCGGTTATGTGCAGTATGAAACCTCCGCGTATGCAAAACCGGGATTTCAGTGTCAGCATAACCTCAACTACTGGCGTTTCGGGGATTACCTCGGGATCGGCTGTGGTGCGCACGGCAAAATTTCGTTTGCTGACGGACGCATTCTGCGGACAGTCAAAACCAAACATCCGCGCGGTTATATGGAAGGGCGTTATCTTGATCAGCAAAATGAGGTGGCAACGGAAGACCGGCCGTTTGAGTTCTTTATGAACCGGTTCCGCCTGCTGGAAGCGATGCCGCGCCGGGATTTCACCGATTACACCGGACTGCCGGAATCCGTGGTTCGTCCGCAGATTGAAGCGGCACTGAATGCCGGTGAGATTTCTGAAACCGCAACCCACTGGCAGATAACCGAACACGGCAAGTTATTCCTCAATACGTTGCTGGAACGGTTTTTATAAAACAAAAACCCGGCCGCATTCACGTCCGGGTGAGATTGCTGACAAAGCAGGATAAAACGTGGTTTTTCCTGCTTTGTGTTATCAGCCGAAAATCAATAAATTGATTTTCCTGGTTTATTTTTACAACCTCTGGCGGTCGTCGCCAACCCCTGCGGGTTTGTCAACGGCCTGACCCGGCTGTTTTCACGTCCGGGTTTTTATTATTTATATGAATCAGCGGATTACAGTGCGCTTTCCACAGCCTGCACCTGACGACTCAGACTATCCAGCCCGCCGCCGGAGAGATACCAGAGATCCGGCTGTAACACGATAATCTTGTCATTTTTAAAGGCATTGGTCTTTTTCACGCCATCGGTTTCAAAGGCCGCTTTATCCCACTGCCCTGCACCAATCGCCGCGCTGCGGTCAATCACCAGAATCACATCCGGATTCAGCTCTGCCACCATTTCCGGTGTCACCAGGGGACGCTTATCTTTCTCTGCTTTCGGGTCAACCGGAATATCAACAGCGGCCGCTTTCACCACCTGATAGACAACCGGCTGTTTATTCGGGAATAATTTGCCGTCATTATGCAGCATCACCAGTACTTTTTTACCGGATTTGGCGGCTTTTTCCTGAGCCTGAGCAACGGTTTTATTCAGTGCGGCCAGTTCTTCTGCGGTTTTCTTCTCAATATCATAAAGCTGACCGATCAGAGTAATATTCGCCTCTGCCGCCGCCAGATAATCATCACCGCCGGTACCGAGGTTCACTGTCGGCGCGATTTTGTTCAGTTCATCAAATGATTTGCCCTGACGGCCGGTGATCACAATCAGATCCGGCTTCAGTTCCGCGATTTTTGCCAGGTCCGGCGTTTTCATTCCGCCTGCATCAGCGACTTTGCTGTCCACCTGACCTTTCAGATATGACGGCAGATTACCCAGCGGCAGCGCGACAACATTGTCAGCCAGTCCCAGCTTATTCATGGTGTCGTACACACCAAAGTCAAACAGCACCACGCGGGATGGCTTTTGTGCCACTTTCGCAGAGCCGGACTGATGTTCGATGGTCAGCAGCGGGCTTTTATCCGCCACGGCAGCAATATGGTTCGGGGTATATTTCGGCGCGGAGTCAGCCAGCGCGGAAGCGGAGGCAAAGCCTAAAAACGGAATTAACACTAACGGAATGATCTTTTTCATGTTCCTGCCTGATTAAATGCGTTTAACGTCGCAGTTCATTCTAGGCAGAAGCCGAAACATGTCAATCAAATAAGAATCATTATCATAACAATTATTATTTATTTGAACCTGATCGGCTAAAAAAGCAGTTACCGGCACAAAATGTACCGGTAACCTTATATTACTTAAGGGAATTCATCAGCTGAATACGCTGCTGCTCCAGGGTGGTGACTTTACCGCACACCTGTTTGCTGAACTGTTTAAAATCATCTTCCTGTTCACGCACGGCCTGCTGTAAGGATTTCTGTAACCCGTCCAGCCCGCTCAGTGCCGCACCGGCGGCGCTTTTATCACCGGTCAGCCCGGCAAGCAGCTGTTTGCGGCCGATTTCATTGATAGCATCCTGGAGCATACCGCCGAGGCGCTGCTGGATCTGTGCCCGTCCGTCCTGCTCCACCTGCTTAATCGCCTGATGATGGAAGGCATAACCATCCGGACGGGTTTCAATGATCCGATCAACCTGTTTATTCAGATCCGCTTCCAGGGTTGTCAGATGACCGCGCAGTTTGCTGTCCTGCCCCATCTCTTTGATCAGCACTTTATCCACAGCCTGACGGGATTTACCGATCCGGTTCACCGCCTGCTGTTTTATCCACGGCACATCCTGACGCACTCCTGACTGGTAGCGTTTTGCATCCGCACTCTGTGCGGCGCTGAGTGTCAGGGATTTGCCGTCGCGGGTGATCTGCCCGTCAGGGGTGATCTTCATTTCTCCGCTTTTCCCGATCACCTGCACATAGGCCGGTGTGATAACCAAATCGTCCTGCGGGGTGACACTGCACTGATACCCTTCCGCCGATGCCAGTGACGCGGCACCCAGACTCAGAACGGCAATCCATTTACGTAACATAAACACTCCTGATTCTCAGACAGCGGACGCTGAACCCGGCGGGTTCAGAAAATAGAGCGCCCGATTTTTGCAGATAACATTTCTAAGGCAGCGCAACCGGCCAAAGAGTTCCCTGAATCATCCAGTTCCGGTGACCAGACCACCACAGAAAACTCGCCCGGCACCACACAGACGATTCCGCCGCCGACCCCGGATTTACCGGGCATGCCTATCCGGTAAGCAAACTCCCCCGATCCGTCATACATCCCGCAGGTCAGCATCAGGGCATTTATCTGCCGTGACTGTAACGGCGTGATCACAGGCTCATTGCCGCCCAGCGGCACACCGCCGTTGGCCAGATAAGCAAAACAGGTTGCCAGTTCAGCACAGTTCATTGAGAGTGCGCAATAGTGAAAATAGTTCTCCAGCACCGTCAGTACATTATTCTCAAAATTGCCGAAGGATTTCATCAGGAAGGCAATGGCGGCATTGCGGCTGCCGTGTTCCAGTTCAGAACGCGCCACCTGCAAATCATAGGTGATATCCTGACTGCCGGTCAGTTTGCGGACAAACTCCAGCATCCGCTGACGCGGTGCACTTAGGCGGGACTGCAGCATATCCGCGATAATAATCGCCCCGGCATTTATAAAGGGATTGCGCGGAATACCCTTTTCCATCTCCAGCAGCACCAGCGAGTTAAACGGCAGACCGGACGGCTCTTTGCCGACCCGCGACCAGATCTCCGATTCCTTATAACGCGTCATCGCGAGTGTCAGACTCAGCACTTTGGAAATGGACTGCACCGAAAAGCGCTGATACGCATCACCGGCGGAAAAAATTTCCCCGTCCACGGTACACACCGCGATCCCCAGCCTGTCAGGTGAGACTTCCGCCAGCGCCGGAATATAATCCGCCACTTTACCGGAGCCAATCAGCGGCCGGACACGGTGTAAGATATCGTCCAGCAGTTCATTACTAAAGTGTGTGGTCAAGGTTGTTACTCCAAAACACGGCACGCCACAACTCCGGAGGCCGGAGAGAGATAAGGGCACCTTTTCAGGTGCCCTTATTAATAATTAGCGTGGTAAGAAATTTATCTCAGTCCCACCAGATATCGAACAGTTCAGACATCTGAATGTTCTGCATCCCTTTGGCTTTCAGCCAGTCACCCACCAGCTTACGGTGCTCATCGGTACATTCACCGATTTTCTGTAAACAGACCATGGCTTCCCAGCTCAGGTAACCGCTGGCATCCAGCGCCAGGCCGTTCGGCTCGATCACTTCCTCAACCAGCCGGTCAACGGTGCGGTCGATAGTGTCGACATCAGTGCCTTCCGGGAAGTCCCATTTGAAGGAAAAACCGAGTTCGCGGAACTCATCGATACGCATTTTTTTCCGTAAACGACGACTACGTTGTGTTGCCATTATTTCATCCTCTCAAACATCAGATCCCAGACGCCATGGCCTAAGCGATGGCCGCGTTTTTCAAACTTCGTGACCGGCCGGGTATCCGGGCGCGGTACATAATCCTGTGTTGCTGACAGATTGCGGTAACCCGGTGCCTGAGTCATGACCTCAAGCATGTGCTCCGCATACGGCTGCCAGTCTGTCGCCATATGGAAGATACCGCCCTGCGTCAGTTTTGTCCGCACTTTTTCCGCAAACGGCAGCTGAACAATACGCCGTTTATTGTGGCGGGCCTTATGCCACGGATCAGGGAAGAACAGCTGCACCATATGCAGGCTGTTATCCGGGATCATTTTATCCAGCACTTCGATGGCATCATGGCACATCACCCGCAGGTTCGTCACCCCGGCTTCCTGCGCATCCGCCAGACAGGCACCGACACCCGGAGCATGCACTTCAATGCCCAGATAATTTTTATCCGGATTCTGTTTCGCCATCTCCACCAGAGAGGTGCCCATACCGAAACCGATCTCCAGTGTGACCGGTGCATCACGCCCGAACAGCGCGGTAAAATCCAGCAGTTCCGGGGTAAAATCCACCCCCGCTGACGGCCACAGGTCTGTCAGGGCATCTTCCTGACGTTTGGTCAGCCGTCCCTGACGGCGCACAAAACTGCGGACACGGCGCAGGGCTCTGCCGTCTTCATTAAATTCCGGCGAAATTACATTGTTGATCATAAGGTTTGCTGTCAGTATCCCGGCAAAAATAAATCATAATGTGTCCGGCACAACGGGCTGCGCTGCGCTGACACACGCAAAGTGCGGCAAGTTTAGCAAGAGACAACCGACTTCGCACCGGTTAATCATCCTCTTTTGCACAATTTCAGGCAAAAGTTGGTTTACAGTCGCAAAACAGTGTGCTGGAATTCCCGTCAATTAAAACTATTCAATTATTATTTTATTCTCATGGAAGCACAGCAATTTTCGCAATCGGTTCTGACGTGGTATCACCGCTACGGCAGAAAAAACCTGCCCTGGCAGCAGGAGAAAACGCCTTACCATGTCTGGCTCTCTGAAGTGATGTTACAGCAGACCCAGGTGGCAACGGTTATTCCTTATTTTAACCGTTTTATTGAACGGTTTCCGGCAGTCACTGACCTGGCTGCCGCACCACTTGATGAAGTGCTGCATTTATGGACCGGGCTCGGCTATTACGCCCGTGCCCGCAATCTGCACAAAGCGGCGCAGACTATTGCTTCTGAATTCGGCGGACAGTTCCCGGTCACGTTTGAGGACGTGGTTGCCCTGCCCGGTGTCGGGCGTTCAACCGCAGGCGCGATTCTGTCACTTTCTCAGAATCAGCATTTCCCGATTCTGGACGGTAATGTAAAACGGGTGCTGGCGCGCTGTTATGCCGTCAGCGGCTGGCCCGGTAAAAAAGAGGTGGAAAACCGTCTCTGGGCGATCGCCGAAGATGTGACCCCGGCTGACGGTGTGCAGTATTTTAATCAGGCGATGATGGATCTGGGCGCGATGGTCTGCACACGCAGCAAACCCAAGTGCGAGCTGTGCCCGCTGCAGTCCGGCTGCATTGGGTATGCAGAGCACAACCCGGCGGCGTATCCCGGCAAAAAACCGAAACAATCAATTCCGGAAAAAACAGCTTACTTTCTTATCATTCAGCATGATAATGAGATCTGGCTGGAAAAGCGCCCGGCAAAAGGGATTTGGGGCGGATTATACAGTTTTCCGCAGTTTGCAACGGAAGACGCCATGCACGACTGGCTGACACAACGCCACATCAGCCATTCACCATTACAGCAGCTGATTGCCTTCCGCCACACATTCAGCCATTTTCATCTGGATATTGTGCCCGTTGCCGCAAACGTCACCGATCGCACAGCAGTCCATGACGACAGCGACGGGATTTGGTATAACAGCCAAAATCCGCCGGCGATCGGCCTGGCCGCCCCGGTGGAAACCTTGCTTAAGCAGATCGGGTAAAGAACCCCATTTTTGAGGATGTTACATGAGCAGAACAATTTTTTGCACTTTTCTTCAGCGTGAGGCTGACGGCCAGGATTTTCAGCTCTATCCGGGCGAATTAGGCAAACGTATTTTTAATGAGATTTCCAAAGAAGCCTGGCAGCAGTGGATGTCCAAACAGACCATGCTGATCAACGAGAAAAAACTCAGCACCATGAACCCGGATGATCGCAAGCTGCTGGAACAGGAGATGGTCAAATTCCTGTTTGAGGGCCACGATATCCACATTGAAGGCTATACACCGCCTGAAAAATAACCCTGTCATCAGAGCCCTTTCCCGGCTCTGATGTTGTATCTGAACCCGGATCACACCGTATTTATACCCATGAAAAAACTTGCTGCACTGATCATTATTGCGCCGCTGCTGGCTTCCTGTACCGGTTCACAGGAACAGACGGATTACCGTCCTGAATATGTTAAGGATACCAACGGATTTGATATTCTGATGGGTCAGTTTGCCCATAACATTGAAAATATCTGGGGTATAAAAGAAGTTCTGATCGCCGGTCCGAAAGATTATGTCAAATACACCGATCAGTACTACACCCGCTCCCATATCAACTTTGATGCCGGTACCGTCACTATTGAGACTCTGGCGGGGGTTGAGCCGGAAGCGCATCTGCGTCAGGCAATTATCAATACCCTGCTGATGGGAGAGGATCCGGGATCGGTTGATCTCTATTCTGATGCCAACGATGTCACCATCAGTAAAGAGCCGTTCCTGTTCGGCCAGGTGCTGGATCATACCGGGCAGCCGATCCGCTGGGAGTGGCGTGCCACCAAATTCGCGGATTATCTGGTGACCAACCGCCTGCAGCGCCGCCAGTCCGGCTCACAGATGATCACCTATATCACCCTGAAACTGGTGCCGAACCATCTGGACCAGCGTGCTCACAAATACCTGCCGCTGGTTCGTCAGGCATCCGCCAAATACGGCGTGGAAGAGTCTCTGATCCTCGCGATTATGCAGACGGAATCCAGCTTTAACCCGTATGCGGTCAGCCGCTCTGATGCACTGGGGCTGATGCAGATCATGCCGAACACCGCCGGACGTGATGTGTTTAAATCTCAGGGCCGCTCCGGTGTGCCGAGCCGCGGCTATCTGTTTGACCCGGCAAGCAATATCGATACCGGTACGGCATATCTGGCGATTCTGCAGAATACCTACCTCGGTGAGATCAGCAACCCGACATCACGGCGCTATGCGGTGATCACTGCCTACAACGGCGGTGCGGGCAGTGTGCTGCGTGTCTTCCACAGTGATAAAAAGCAGGCCGCCCGCATTATCAGCGGTATGGAGCCGGGTAAAGTGTATGAAACCCTGACGACGAAACACCCGTCCGGAGAATCCCGCAATTACCTGCGCAAAGTAAACGACCTGCAGAAAGGTTACCGCCGTTAAGCTTTCCGGCGGGCAGCATCCGCAGTTGTCCGCCGGTAATTTTACGTGTTATGCCGTAAAAACAGACGTTACTGATTAAAACTTCAGTAAATTGCAGAAAAAACCGGCACTTGATTAAATTTGAAGGAAATAAGATTGACGCCCGGAACGGAATCGGGTTTAATACGCCTCGTTGCCCGGATAGCTCAGTCGGTAGAGCAGGGGATTGAAAATCCCCGTGTCCTTGGTTCGATTCCGAGTCCGGGCACCAAATTCATGTCAACGGACCTCTACGGAGGTCCGTTTTCGTTTATAAAGCCCGCCAGATATCTACTTCTCCGTAGTTCTTCATTCAACCCAACTCAACCAAATTCTACCCGCATCAAGTCGCTTGCGCGGGTACAAATGAGGGTATACACTGATTCGACAGGAATTTGTACCCTCTCGTCTTCCGGGGACCCCTTTTATGGCACTTACTGACGCTAAGATTCGGGCTGCAAAACCGCAAGAAAAACCCTATAAACTTGCTGATTCCGGCAATATGTTTTTACTTGTTCATCCCAACGGCTCACGTTACTGGCGACTCCGTTACCGCTTTCAGGGAAAAGAAAAAACATTGGCCCTGGGAATTTATCCTGAATTATCCCTTTCTGACGCACGTGATAAAAGAGACAGCGCACGTAAGCAAATTGCTGAGGGTATCGACCCTTGTGAACAGAAACGGATAAAGAAAGCTTTACCAGATGCTTCACAAAGCTTTGAAGCCATTGCCGGACTTTGGCATAAAAGCAACAAAACCTGGTCAGAATCCCACAGGGAAAAAACCTGGAAAAGCCTTCAGACCCATGTTTTCCCTTACATTGGTTCACGGGATATTACATCACTGAAAACACCTGATTTACTCATTCCGGTTAAAGCTGCTGAAGCAAAAGAGATTTATGAAGTAGCAGCCCGCCTTCAGCAAAGAATCTCCGCTATCATGCGATATGCCGCCCAGTCCGGGATCATTGATTATAATCCCGCTACCGATATGGCGGGGGCGCTGGCCACAGTTAAACGGCAGCACAGACCTGCATTGCCACTGAGTCGGATATCTGAGTTACTGGAACGTCTTGATACTTACCGGGGGCAAATCATGACCAGATTGGCAACACAACTTTCTTTGCTGATATTTATACGCTCCAGTGAATTTCGCTTTGCCCGCTGGCCAGAAATAAATTTTGAGAAAGCTATGTGGACTATCCCTCCGGAACGAAAACCGATTGAAGGTGTAAAATTCTCTCATCGTGGCTCAAAAATGCGTACAGAGCACCTGGTACCACTTTCAACTCAGGCACTGGATATTCTGCGGGTAATTCACACTATCAGCGGTGAGCATGAATTAATTTTCACGGGTGATCACAATCCCTGGAAACCAATGAGTGAAAATACGGTAAATAATGCATTACGACTTATGGGATATGATACGAAAGTTGATGTTTGTGGTCACGGCTTCAGAGCTATGGCCTGCAGTTCATTAATCGAATCAGGATTATGGTCAAGAGATGCTGTAGAACGTCAGATGAGCCATCAGGAACGTAATGGCGTACGTGCAGCTTATATTCACAAGGCGGAGTTTCTTGAAGAACGCAGGCTAATGCTGCAATGGTGGGCTGATTTTCTGGATGCTAACAGAGAGCAAACCATTTCACCTTTTGATTATGCAAAAGTTAATAACTCTATGGATATCAACAGGCAGAATTAATTCATCTTGTGTATATAGATTTATATCATACAATGAGCATGATACTCCATGAAAAAAGATCTAATTCAGACTAGATTGAGACATCGATTGATGTATATCAACGAAAATATACTTCGATGGGATAACCATGCTCAGTATTTGAATGGATAAATAAAAATGATGTAGTAGCATTTGTAATACATAACTATTATATAAATTAAAAATCAGAAATAGAAACACTCCCCTCAACTAACAAATATAGATATTTTATTACATCCATTACTCACACAGAAAATAAAAAATATATAAACCTCAATAAAAAACAGATTACCAATAATAATTCAAGAGGATGAATAACACTATATTTTAATGTCGGTAATACCCATCAAACATACCTTTAAAAATATCCGTAAGTTTCCGCCCTGTCGTACATAAATAAACATGAGATATAATAAAGAAAACGCTAAAGAATCCCAAAATAAAATGAAGCACAAGTACCTTATGAGACATACCATCAAAAATAAAACTAATCTTATCAGGATACAATAAAATAAATCCAGTAACAATTAACAAGGGAAGGAAAAGATACATAATAAATGAATATACTACTTGCTGGAGGGGATTAAACTTGATCTCTATACTAGCGACAAAAGATGAATTTTTATGGCTAAATATACCATGGAAATAAAAATTAAATTGCTTTATCATTTCTTTTATTAAAAATGGCCGCTTAAAGAAATAATGATGACTATTTCCAGAAAAGGCATTATATAAAATATAAAAACACCAAGCCACTGTTAATAAATATCCAGTAATTTTATGTATCTTTATAAAAACCGCTGTAATATGATAGTTAACAATCGAAAAGTGATTAATCATTCCTGTCAAAAGCAAGGTAATAAATAAAAAAGCATTAATGGCATGCCATAATCGGATAGATAAAGGATAAAGATATACTTTTTTGTATGGTCTGATATTTCCTTCTGAACGAAAATACAGGCGCAATAGCGCATGAATAATAACCATAAGAAAAAATATACATAATACAATAATGAGAACTACAAACCAACCCGGCCAATAATTTATAGAATAAATAGGAAGATATAGGTTAAGCTGAGATTGAAACGTTTCTGGGTTCATATATCCTCTTGTATTAATGAATGTATATGAGCAAGACGGAATATTTTAGGTTTACCTGTACCACCAAACTGATACTGATAGAATTTATTTTTTTTAATCCAGTCGCTTATAATCGGATTATCCTCTCTTCCGAAGATCAACGCATTTTCAGGGCAAACTTTGGCACAAACAGGAATAAGTCCTTTAGACAGACGGGTTTGAGCACAGAAATCACACTTATCAGCAATATTTGTTTGTGGATTCAGATAACGGACTTGATAAGGACACGCTGAAACACAATAGCCACAGCCGATACATTTTGTTGTGGCTATCTGAACAATGCCATCATTATCCTGATAAGATGCACCTGTAGGGCATACTTTAATACACGGAGCATTTTCACAATGTTGACATGAATGTCGGAAAAAATAATGCAGGGTTACTTTATCATTTATTTTCACTGGAATTTTTGCAATTGCTAATCGACTGTAACCCTTTGGGATATGATTAAATTTATGGCAGATGCTAACACATAAATTACATCCATTACAGCGCGTCTCATCATGAATCAATACATAATGGGAAGAAACTTCTTTTTTTGATGTAGCAAATACATAATTCTGTAATTCAGCTAATATAATAACAGCACTGGAACCAATCATAAATTCACGTCTTGTACAAACCACTTTTCTGCTCCATTATTGTATATTATTTTTTGTGATTTTAATAAAAATAATAGAAAGTTAAATGAACGATTTAATTAATATATCATTAGCATAATAATATTGTTATATAATCAGAATTTCATATAAACTAACATACATATATATTTATTAATGTGATGCGCCTCCATTATTTCAATTAATATTCTTATTAAAATATTGCAATCTATTTTTTAGTAAATTATAACGATAATCATTAACGTCTAACCTACCCATCATATTATTCCATATCAAAACCGCAGAAGAATATTTCTTTTGCAGAACAAAACAGACAGAGAGCATTTCGTTAAGTTGCATATCTTCCGGAAAATCAATAAGCATCTCCTCCAGAAGACCTTGTGCTTTCCCCAGACTTTCATATGTGTTTTTTTCTATTAAAGCCCGTATATAAAGTACTTTATGACTATATCTCCCACTAATTATATATGCCTGATTAAACGAAATTAATGCTGTTTCAATATCGTTATTATTCAGAGACAACTTACCTAACACTTCCCATAATAAGATATCCTTCCTGTTATAAATCAAATGATACCTTACACTCATAATATAACCATCAAGCTCTTTATAAGTAAATTTATCACTAACCAAATTTCTTTTCACTGTCGCTTCTGAAATCAATGAGTCACGCCAGTTCATATACTTAATACCACCACCAGAAAGATAATACCCCCCTCCTGAAACAATAATAAGCAATATAACACCAGATAAAAAAGTCGGTCTCAATAATGATGGCATAGTAATACACTCTCTTATTAAAAAACACTCTCATACCATAATATACATTTATATAAATTACCTTTGATATTATAAACTATCGAAAATAGGCTTTAATTTATTAAACCATATCTCATTATCAATCATTCCTTTATATCTGTACAAAATAATGCCATTCTGGTCAATTATAAAGGTTTCAGGTACTGATTTGATAATTACTCCTATATCAACAACATTGCTTTCAACAATAAAATTTAATAAATACGGATTTTGATAATTCACCAGCCAGTCTGTTGCCTTCTCCTTATTATCGTTATAATTAATCCCAACAATTGTTACTCCATCAGCTCGCAGTTTATTTAAAAATTTATGCTCTGCCTTACATGGCAAGCACCATGTCGCCCACACATTCAGCAGATATTTATTTTTTTCCGGGAAATAAAAAACAGGGTTGTCTTGGTAATAAAATGGTTCAATATTAACCTCAGATAATGGCACACCCACATAGGTCAGCTCATTCTCTTCGCCTTCTTTCTGAGAAAAATTACTATACATAATTATAAAAAATAAAGATATTAATATAAAAAAAATAATTAAAGGTATTATAAGCACTCTATTTTTCATATTCAGTCTCATTATCTATATATGCATTTTTGTAAAACAAACACAGTATCCCTCCAAAAGTAATAAGAAATCCGCCAAACCAAATGAATGACATAAATGGTTTTTTATATAACCTGAATGTCCATAAATGGCCTGAAATATTTTCTCCGGGAATAATATGCAGATCATCTGATATACTATGGTACACTGCCGGATTTGTAATGGTTATATTTCTTTCCGGATAAAAGCTCTTATCCGGGTAAAGTTTAGCAATTAGTTTATTATCTTTATAAAGTTCTGCTGTAACAACTTCACTAACATAACCTTTATTATAAACAACATCAACCTTATCAAAATAAATTTGATAGTCGGCAATTGAACTATATTCTCCTGTTTCTATACTGATATCTTTTGTCACCGCATAATATTGGCTGAATATAATACCAATAACCATAACCGGAATACCCATATGTGCTGAAACCATACCTGCATATCGATACTTATTTTTGTACCTGACTCCCTTCCTTAATAAATATATATATACATCCTCTATAGTAATAATAATTATAAATACAGATAAAGACAGATATAACCATACTGAAAAATAATAATCATCAGAATAAAAAATAACTATAACGGAGGATGAAATCACACTTATTATAACGTTCGCAATCAGATAGCCTCTGATATGCTGTATACCATAATCACTCCATTTAATTAAAGGCGTTATAGCAATTAAAAGAGAAAACGGAATAAATAAAAAACCAAACATTCTGTTGAAAAATGAAATGTCAATGGAAACAGAACCTACCCCACTTAGCTTATAAATAAATGGAAGAAACGTACCAAGCATTACGCTGGTAAGCGCTGATAATAATATAATGTTCCCAGATAACAGTAAGCGTTTTTTAGAAAAAAATGATTTTGACTTATATTTTCCACTATGATTTAAAATAAACAGCTGACCTTTGAATGCAAATAAAATCAAAGAAGGACTAATTACTACAGCTAAATATAATAAGAAAATCAAACCCTGATGAGGATCAGGCGAAAATGAATGTACAGAAACTAAAATACCTGAACGAACTAAAAAAAGACCAGTTAGACAAAGTGCAAATACAATAATAGACAGTAAAACAGGCCATAATATAAATATATTACTTTTTCTGGCAAGATATAAAGAATGAATTAATGCAATTGCTGCTAACCACGGCATTAATGATGCATTTTCCACAGGATCCCAAAACCACCACCCTCCCCAACCCAATATATGGTACGCCCATAATGCTCCTGATAAAATACCTCCGGTTAAGAATACCCACGAAATAATAGCTTTCCTGTGCAACCAGTCAGATAATAATATATCAATACGACCGGTTATAAGAGAGACAACAGAAAAAGCAAAAATAACTGAAAAACCTGTGTAACCAAGATATATCAGTGGAGGATGAATAATCTGGATCACATTCTGAAGCATTGGATTTAAAGAATATCCTTCCAGAGGAATAAAAGGAAGTGAGCGCTCAAACGGGTTTGAAATGAAAAGAATAAAAGCTATAACACCAGAATTAATAAGTGATAATACAATTAAGACCTTAACTTTAATGACAGGCAATATATTATTAAAGAGTGCGGTTAAAACTGCCCATCCATTCATAAAAAACACCCACATAAGCAGAGATCCTTCCTGCCCGCCCCAAACTGATGCTATTTTGTAATAAAGAGGAAGTTGTGTTCCTGAATGCTGAACTACATATTTTACAGTAAAATCATTTATGATTATAACATAAGCAAGACAAATTAAAGAGCCGAACAAGGAAATAAAACTACCCAGCGTGAGAATACCAGCACTTCGCATTAAATACGGATCATTTTTCAAAACACCTGCCAGAGGATAAATAATCGAAAATATAGATAATGACAGTGACAATGATAATAAGATGCTGCCGAGCTCAGGGATCATTGTGCTGCTCTCCCGTAAAAAGTATTCGGAGCATAAGATCGGCTGTTTTCAGAATCTGCACTGGTATGAGGGGCATAATCTGCATTATGCTTCGCTAAAATCTGTGTTGCATAGAAAATGTTATTCTCTGATAATGTTCCCTGCGCAACAACTCCCTGACCCTCTTTAAAAAGATCAGGCAAAATGCCCTGATAATTTACTTTAATCTCAGCAGAATCATCATATATAATAAACGCAATAGTTAGTCCATCAGCAGAGCGATAGATCGAATTTCTCTTTACCATCCCACCCAATCTGAAGCTCACTCCTGATTTTGATTGTAAGCTCAGGCTTTTTTCTCCATGAAAGATATCATAAGGAGTATAAAAATAATTTATATTTTTTCCGGCGATATATATCAATAAAAAAGAAGATATCATTATTCCTGCGGAGATAAAAAGTATTAATGTCCATTTATTTTTACACCTTATCCGGCTCATATTATTTTCAGCCTGTTTCGTTTACCTTTCGGGATTAAATTTTTTCTTAAAGTCTTTATTAACTCTGACAGTTATTACGTAATAACAATATTTTATATAGAAAAAAGTTAAAAATATAACTATCAGTACAAATAAAAATGCCAACAAAACATAGTAAACCTGTTCATTTTCAGATGAAATATCATTTATATAATATAATAATTTATCCATAGTTAACTCTTTTTATTTAATGACATACTTATATACCCAATATTTATTTATTTCTGATTGAAGAATAATATTTTTCAGATGCATCAGAGTCAGTGTAATAAACAATGCAAAAAAACCTGCTATTGTAATCCTTAAAGGTACCCTCATACTTATATCTATGGTTTCATGTAAATCTGTTGCTCCCTGATGCAGGGTATTCCACCAGTCCACTGAGTAATGAATAATTGGTATATTAATCAATCCGATAATAATAAATATATTTACTATTTTTTCACCATTCCGTTGATAATTAAATGAATTATTGAGTGCAATAATACTGATGTATAAAAATAATAAAATAAGCTCAGATGTTAACCTGGCATCCCATACCCACCAGGTTCCCCACATTGGTTTCCCCCATATAGCTCCGGTAACTAAAGCAATTATAGTAGATACCATTCCTGTCAGCATTGCAGAGGAAGCCAGCCAGCTAAATAATCTTATTCCACATGCCATATTCAATACAGCACAGAAAGCCATAAAGATATAAATAATAACAGAAAGAATTGCAGCAGGTACATGTAAATAAATAATACGGTAACCATTACCCTGAATCCTGTCTTCCGGAGCATAAATCATCCCCCAGGTAAGACCAAAAACAATTAATATTAATGAAATAAATCCGAGCACCCTGATTACTTTATTACAACATGCATATATTTTTTCCGGCTCCTGTTCTTGTTCTGTATACATTATCCCGCTCATTATCTCACCATTATATGATCATTGTTAATGTAACTTAATTGCAAATATAATACATTATCTGCTATCAGCAATATGTATCTTTAATACAGCAGAAATAGCAAAAGGCATAAGAATAAAACTTGTTACTGATAATAAAGCCAAAACAGCAAGTCCTCCGTCAACAGGCTGATTATTTTGATATAAATTACTGATTCCGCATCCCCAGATAAGAACAGGAATATAAAGTGGTAATGTAATTATACTGATGAGAAAACTGCCCTTTTTAAGGGATAACGTTAATGAAGATCCTATGGCACTAATGACACTAAGAACAGGAGTGCCTAATAGTAATGCAATAATCATTATTATTAGTTTATCATATTCCATTGATAAAAAAACAGCTGTTACCGGACAAAACAATATTATTGGGAGAAAAGAAGTCAGCCAATGAACAGATATCTTAGATATAATAAAAAAATAAAATGAATTAACAGAGATATATACCTGTTCCAGTGTTCCATCCTCGTAGTCATCTTTAAAAATACGATCCAGTGATAATAATGATGACAACATTGTGACAACCCAGAAAACAGATACTGAAACAGCAGACAATAACTCTGGATCCTGACCAAGGCCCAGCGGAAAAAAAACCATCACAACCATAAAAAATAATAATGGACTAACAAGTTGATTAATATTTCTTGACAGAACTTTTATATTATTCCTTATGAATAGTAAATTCATATTATTCAGTTTCCCTGACTTCCTGAGCCATCGGATCGTTATCCACCCGGAATAAAATACTATTTTTTATAGTTTCATTGTGTGAAGTATACAAAATCATTCCGCCATTGTTTATGTGGTTGTCAAATAATTCATTCAGCTTACTTTTCAGATCTTTATCAATTGCAGTAAATGGTTCATCCAATATCCATAACTGAGCACTGCTGAACCATAACCGGGCTAATGCAATACGTCTTTTTTGTCCTTCAGATAAAATCTTAACTAATGAATGGCTGTAGTCAGTCAGATTTAATTTATCCAGTATCGGTTTTAATATTAAATACTTTTTGTCACTGCTTTTTAAAGAATAATAAAACTGTAAATTTTCTGATACAGTAAGATCATACTTTAATGCAAGTTTATGCCCAAGATAGATTATATTACTATAGTAATCCTCTTTTAATTTATAAATAGACTTATTATTCCAGGTTACTTTGCCGGAATCAGGAATAATCATTCCTGTGATTATTTTCAGTAATGTAGTTTTACCTGTTCCGTTACTTCCATCTATCCTGACAACATCACCAGATTTCAATACAAGACTGACCCTGTCAAATAAAACGGACTCTCTTTGGTTAAATGTCACTTCCTCTATACTTAACACTTCATCAATACCCTGTAGTCAGCCTATAAAATTTTTTCCATGTGGATAATTTGCTGATCATCATCTATTTCTAAAGTTTTTATGTATTTATTTTTTTTCCAAAAATCGTACCCTCCGGGAAGAAAATGATGAGTATGTAAATAAATAAAATAAAATCCTTTTTCGATAATAAATTGCTCTGCAACCATTAATAATTTACAGCCAATTCCTTTGCGACGATATTCAGGGTGTACATAACATCTGCAAATCTCTGATGTTTTATCTGTGTCATAGCGCCCTTTTAATATATTTATTCTATCATCATATCCGGATACAGCAATTGTTCCTATAATATTATCACAGGCATCTAATGCAATCCATAAGTTATTTTTGTCCGGTATTATATATTTACTTTCTAATGAAAATAAATCTTCTTTTATATCATTCAGACTATATTTATAGCCAAAAAAACCATTAAGCTGTTCAGATAAAAAAACCTGAACAGGCTCAATATACGGATATACAAGTGGCTTTATTTTATATGATTCCATTTTTTTCCTTTGTTTTATTTTTTATCATCATCAATATAAATAAAAGGATAAGAAGCACTGAAAGATATCCTAAAACTATCCATCCTTTTTCTGCTCTGCTTTCCCGGTAGGGGTCAGCAGCCCAGGCCAGAAAAGCAGTGACATCTTTTGCGTATTGCTCTGCTGTTTCCGGGACCATACTTATATTATCTTTATATATTACATCGCCATCATGAAGTTGCTTATTCATTGCGATTAATCCGCCGGGATAATAACGATTAAATACAAACGCATCACCTTCTGACGTATTATCAGGATATCCGGTCAGGAGTGCATAAACATAATCAGAGCCATGGTTATCATACGGAATAAAGGCATCAAAAAATGATTGCGGAAAACCTCTTTCATATCCTCGTGCTTTTGTGATATATGTCAGATCCACCGGCTCTTTACCATTATTAAGATAACTCGCTTCCTGTGAGTTTAAATAAGGTGATGGAAAAAAATCAGTGAGTATTCCCGGACGTTCAACAGGTTGCCCCATATCATCAGTATCAGCGAAAACATATCCCTCAGCTATCAGTTTAGCTTCTTCTGGTGTGAATCCGGGTCCGTCAGTATCTGTCAGCTGGTAAAATTCAAGATATTTCATACCATGACAGGACTGACATTTCTCCTGGTAAACCTGAAGACCTCTTCTGAGTTGTTCTCTGTCATATTTACCGTCAAGTCCGGAATAACTCCAGTTTTGTATATCAGGTTTTTCAGGTTTGATGATGGATTCCTGCGCATAAGATAAGAATGATAAACAAAATATAAAATTAAATACAATAATAGCTATTATATTTCTCATCAGATTAATCCTGCTTTTCTATAAATTTTCTGCATGGTAATACAATGAAAAAATAAGAAAAATAAATTACAGTTGACAGCTGGGATGCAGGCCTTACCCAGCCTGTATCTTTATCAGTCAGCCAGTTAATTAAATCAGGACCGCTTAATGCCTGTGATCCCAGCCATCCCAAAAAAATGGCGTTGCCAATCCAGATAAAAAATATAATCTTTAAATATATATTATAATTTCTGAACTTAGACTTTGATCTATCCAGCCATGGTAAAAGATAGAAAACAAAGACAGCACCAAACATTGCTGTAATTCCTGCCAGCTCATCAGGAAAGCATCGTAAGATTGAAAACAGTGTCAGAAAATACCATTCCGGGGATACAATTTCGGGAGTAACTGCCGGGTCTGCTTTTATAAAATTATCCGCATGCATTAATGACTGCGGAGTAAAGAAAACAAACCAGGTCAGTACAAATAAAAATAAAACTACTTTTATTGCGTCTTCATTTGTTATTTCATAATTAAATAATAGTTTTCTTTGCTGATTATCCGTAAATGGTTTATTAATTGCTTTAGAAAATGCAAGCTGCACCGAACGTATATGTATAACAGTGAAAATAATAATAATGAGTGGTATAAGAAAATGGAGAACATAAAAACGACCAAGCATAGGTGTTCCTACTGAAAAACCGCCAACAATAAAACTATGTACAGATTCACCAACAAACGGAATAGCTTTGCTTAACTCCGTCATTACCGTAGCCGCCCAGTAACTTTTTTGTCCCCAGATAAGACTATATCCCAAAAATGCAGTTATAATCAGCAACAAATACAGTGTCACACTTATCATCCACATTTTAATAAATGGACGGCGGTAAACACTGTAGTACATTCCCCTGAATATATGTATATAACAGGCTATAAAGAAAAGTGACGCACCTATCGTATGCAAATTTCTGATAAGTTCACCATTATTTATATTTCTTATAATATTAATTACGGAATCAAATGCCTGCTCTGCAGTGGGTACATAATACATTGCAAGGATTAGTCCTGTCACTACCTGTATAGTCAGCATAACCAATAATATGGCTCCGGCACCAAAGACCCATAACGTCCCGGCCGACTTAGGTCGCTTTATTATTTTTTTTATCAATAATAAGAATTTCTTCAGCACGGATGTACCGGGATTTTTCCCGGTTGCTTCAGGAATTTTATGCATTACCGGTACCTACCCGTAATATTGTTCCTTCATTCAAAAATATATATTCCGGAATACCCAGATTTTTAGTTGAAGGACCTTTTGTAACACGACCGGATATATCAAACTCAGAACCATGACAAGGGCAAATCCATCCTGTATTTTTGCCACTGACTTCACGTGGTATGCAGCCCGCGTGTGGACAATTACCAAAAACAACTAACCATTGTTCATGACCCTCCCTGACCCTCTCAGTATCCGGCTGCGGGTCAAGCTGATCTGATATATCGGAGGAACGGGCAGAAAGGATTTCGCTCTCTGTGCGATACCGGACTATGATCAGCTTATCCCTCCATACTTTTTTTATCGTCTGTCCGGGTTGCAAATTCTCAAGATTGATATCTATCGGGCCACTGCTGATTAAACTTCTTTTATCGGGCCCGAAGCTCATTGCCACAGGCCAGACAGCCACAGCAATACCCACAGTACCTACCAGTTGTGTCAGCCTGTAAATACATTTTCTGCGGCTTAATAATGTCTTACAGGTATCCTGTATTATTTTGCCACTCTTGCCATTCATTAAATATTCCCTGTCATTTTTCCGGCAGTTATTTTTCAGAGTATAAATATTTTTTAATATGATATGAATTAGTTACATCCGATATTGATGTAATTTACCGGATGCACTAAATATCATTTATCAACATTCATTTCTATTATTTTCTTAAACCGCTTATCAGCTAATCCTGGTGCTTTGAACTCACGATAGGACTGAGGAAATTCAGCGTCACCAACTTTAACCAGCATTATCATTCCCTGTGCATAATGAGGTGTGCATTTTATTCCGTAGTAACCAGTATCATCATATTTTACTTCTATTTCCTGGTCAATTTTACCTATAAAGCCTTTATATCCTTCCGGAGACATTTCCTTAATAGAGGCTGCATTATGACTTTTATGAGTCCGGACAAATTTAATCGTATCCCCGGGGTTAATTTCAATATAATCCGGCTCATAAATCATCGGACCGGCTGTTCCCCTGTTTTTCATCAAAACCTCATGTGTTTCAGCCATAACTGGTGAAATCAGTAACAACACACCTGTAAAAACCAAAATATTTCTCATAAAATTCATTTTATTTCCTGCCTAGTTGAGAGAATGATTAACTAATTCCGGATATTTATAGCGGATAAAACAATTTTTGTTGTTCCCCTCCGTTTCTACAACAGCTGATATACCAAAATATAATTTAATATTCTCTGCAGTAAATATTTTATCAGGTATATCTATAGCAACCAGTTTTCCTTCCTGCATAACAGCCACTCTGTCACAAAACATTGCTGCATGATTCAGATCATGTAATGATGTAATTACTGTCAGTTTCAGGGATTTAATCAGAGACAATAATTCTATCTGATGCCTGACATCCAGATGATTTGTTGGCTCATCCATCACTAATAATTCCGGTTCCTGTGCAAGCGCTCTGCCGATATGGGTTCGTTTACGCTCTCCGCCGGATAATGTCTGCCAGTATCTGTTGCCAAATCCTTCCATACCTATTTTGTTAATGGTTTCATTGATAAGTAAATTATCTTTTTCAGACCAGGGGTTCAAAAGACTCAGATGAGGTATTCTGCCCAGCCCCACAACCTGACTTACTGTCATATGGTCGGTTGTTTCCGCGTGTTGTTCTACCAGTGCCATTTTTTGTGCCAGTTGACGACGGGAGTACAACCCTATTTTTTTACCATTAAATTCAACATTTCCTGAAAAGGGTTTATAAAGACCGGCAATCATGGAAATGAGTGTTGTTTTTCCTGAGCCGTTTGCCCCGATAATACCGAGAAACTCCCCTTTTTTTACTTTTACTGACACATTGTTAACAATAATTTTTTTCCTGATACGGAAGCTGATACGCTCAATATTTAATACCGGTAAAGCATCCGGTAACGATTTATCCGTATATCCGGATTCACAGCAGTCAAATGTCATTTTACCCGTTGTCCCCTTACCAGAATAACTGCAAATATCGGTGCGCCGACTAATGCAGTGATGACACCAATTGGCAAAACCTGGCCCGTCACAACAATTCGTGAAATAACATCTGCTGATATCATGAAAACCGCCCCCGCTATCGCACTTACAGGCAAAAGCCGGTTGTGCTGATGACCAACAACTAATCTGGTTGCATGCGGAACAACCAGTCCCACGAAACCAATCGCGCCGACAATCGATACCATGATTGCTGTCATTAAGGTTGTCGCCGTGATCAAAACTGCCTGCGTCCGTTTTACCGGAATACCCAGTGATGCCGCAGACTGAACACCGAAAGTAAATGCATCAAGTGATCTCACATAGCAGCAGCACACCATGATGCCGGCCAGAGTCACAGGAACAGCAAGAACCACATCAGGCCAGCGTACTCCGCTCAGGTTGCCGAGTAACCAAAACATAATTCCTCTTGCCTGCTCAGCATTCGCTGACTTTGTGATAATCAGCGAGGTGAGGGCATTAAATAATTGTGAGCTTGCAATACCGGCTAATATAATCTGAGTCGCTACCGCCTCCCTTGAACCGCGGGCAAGGGTTGTAAGAACAGCAACAAATAAAAATGCAACCAGAGCCCCTATAAACGCACCTGATGACATTGAAATAATCCCGCCACCAACCCCGATTAATGCGACAGAGACCGCTCCTGTCGATGCCCCTGCAGAAATTCCCAGAAGATAAGGGTCTGCCAGCGGGTTACGCAACAACGACTGTAACACCACACCGGAGACAGCAAGGCAGGCACCACAGCATGCAGAAACTATTGCCCTGGTTAACCGGTAGTTCCATATAATTCCGGCATCTAAAGTATCCACATCATAATGTAATCCGAAAATCTTATTTCCCAGTGTTTCTATAACGTTTTTCCACGGAATAACTGTTTCACCAATTGAAATACCCAATAAAACAGCAATACATAAAAGCAGACCGGTAATTAAAAAATAAAAAGTACCTTTAGCCACAAATCGTAAAAAGGGAAAGCATCCCACAGACGATAAATACATAATCGTACCTGAATTAATATAACATCATCTGAAGTTGTTTATTTCAGATGATGTTATGATAAACATTATTAATTTTTTAATCAGCCAAATTATATTTCAATAACGCATCTGCAATTTGCTCTAATCCGTCAACTGTTCGTATACCCGCATTCATTGTCTGCACATCAATCACAGGTAAATAGTTATTTTTAACAGCAGGAATAAGACTTGTTACAGGGTCTGACTTCAGATATTCCATTTTAACTTTCCAGTCGTCAGCCGGAAAACGTCGGCGGGTCATCTCCCCTAATACAATCATTGATGGATTTGCCTTTGCAACCGTCTCCCAACCAACTGTTGGCCACTCTTCATCAGAATCAATAATATTTTTAATGCCAAGTTCTTTGGCAATATAAGCAGCCGGGCCCAGTTTTCCGGCAACATAGGGGTCTAATTCTAAATCTGCACTGGAAAACCAAAATACAGCAGACGTTCCTGGTTTAATAGCGGCTACTTTTTCTTTTGCTAATCTCTCTCTTTCCTTCAGCGAGGTTACCAACTCATCACCGCGATCCTGGACATCAAATATTTTAGCTATATCATTAATCTCCTGATAAACAAGATTAATATCAAACATTTCTTTTCTTACACCATCCCCCCCCTCATCATTGCCTTTTGCACAATCAGCCGGAGATGTATAAACAGGGACCTTTAACTCGTCAAACTGCTCATAAGTTGCAACAACTCCCACAGGGCCTATCTGCCATTCGAACTGATTTGCTATCATGTCAGGTTTTTTAGCTATAATCCCTTCAAATGTTGGAATGTTTTCAGCAATAATGTCAATTTTAGTATTCTGTTCCTTGAATTGCTCCATAACAGGGGAAAACCAAAGCGATGTTCCTGCGACATGATCAGCAAGTCCCAGCATATACATGATTTCTGTGCTGTTCTGGCCTACGGTTACAACATGCTCAGGCGCTTTTGTAAAAGTAATATCCTTTCCGCAGTTCTTAATTGTGATCGGATATTCAGTTTTGGCAGAAAATGAAACTCCGGAGAATAATAATAAGAGGCTACTTGTACTAATGATAAATTTATTTCTTATTTTTTGTTTTTTTGTTTTAATATTGTTACTAAGCATATCATCCCTTAATTTCACCAAGACACAATTATTGTGTTTTTATGTTACCGGGATATATAATGAATGTTTACAATATATGTATTAAGTCTGTATAATGTAAAAAATACATTAATGTATATTATTTAATAATACCATTACAACTCTAGACAATATATTGTTTATTCTATCTAAAGAATTTCTCATTCATAACAAGGACTATCCCGCCTTATTGATTGAATATTGCATATAACGGTAGGTCTACTGGCTCATGAACTCTGATATATCAGCCTTCCCATAATAAATTACAGTGACTCACTCATCGTTAGTAACCTGATAAGTATAGAGATATTCAGCTACATTTACAGTTGCGGGTACAGCTATGGACTTGAATATTTTATTCTCACCATATTCCTTTTAGTTAAACATATAACAGATGTCATAACTAAATACCGTTAAAACCAATATATTAATAAAATTTTTTTTAGTCAATACGGTTACTAAAACAACCATTTATATCTTTATGAATGAAATAACAAAGATGTAACTAATAAAATAATTTAATTGCATTTCTTTAACTATTTACTTATTGGAAAATATACTTTCATTGACAAAAATCAATGTTTGTATATTCTAATTACTATTCCACATATTTTTCTTGATCTCCATCCCAATCTGTTGAAATAAAATATAGTTTAACGGAGTTAGCTTTAGGCTATGTGCAAGCATTGTAAGTATCCTAGAAAAAGTACCATTCATTTTCAGAGATCTTCGTCCATACTGATATATCCTGGGAAAATCTCTATGCGCAATGCTCGATTTACTGAACATCCGATTATCGCCGTTCTGAAATCTGTCGAAGCCGGACTAAGCGTCAAAGATGTCTACCGTTAAGCCGGTATATCCAAAACCAGCTACTATATCTATGGACTACCTCCGTTTTGCAAGTACTGAATCAGGTTTTAGGTTGTTGCTTACATCTATCCGGCATCAGAAATATCTGTGCCCAAATGGGTAATCCGCACACAATCGCCTCAACAACTGGATGGCCACGAAGGCCAATATAGTAGTCAGGTTCCGATTGTGCAGGTTCAACCTGTGGCCATTTTTCAATACTTTGCAACTTTTAAAGGTATGCTATTACACTGCCGGTCTGTACTCTGTTTCATTGTGAAGAATTGACCAAATAATTCTGGCATTTTTATTGGCGACTGCAACGGTCGTTTTGTTAAATCCTCGTCGCTCTTTTAGCTGATTAACCCATTGATTTAAATAACCCTCATTATTATTTGCAGCCACTCTAACGACTGCCCTGGCTCCATGAATAAATAAGGTTCGCAAATGCTTGTCGCCTTTTTTCGTCATATTCATCAGTACCTGCCTGTCACCACTCGAGTGCTGTCGTGGAACCAGACCAAGCCATGCGGCAAAGTGACGACCATTTTTAAATTCAGTTCCTTTGCCAATCGCGGCAACAACAGCTGTTGCTGTTTTGGGGCCGATGCCTTTAACTTTGGCAATGCACTGGCAGGCTTCTGATTGCCTGAACACAGCATCAATTTCTTTATCAAAAAAGCTTATACGACGACCAAGATCGTTAAAGAGATCATAAAGTTCTGCAATCGTCCTGCGCATTCTGACGCTAAGACCATTTTCAGCATCTTCAAGAATAAGCGGAACATCACGACGAACTCTTGAGACTGCCGCGCCGATTGTTATTCCCCGATCAAGCAGCAGTCCCCGGATTTGACAGACTGTCGCAGTGCGGTGATTAACAATACGCTGTCTTGCACGGTGCAGAGCCTGAATATCCTGCTGTTCAGGGCTTTTGGGTGGTACGAACTGCATTGTTGGCTGCATCAGAGCAATTGCGATAGCCTGTGCATCATTACCGTCATTTTTTTGCCCGCGGACAAAGGGTTTTACATACTGGGGGCTGATCACTTTGACCTTATGTCCCAGTTTTTCGAACTCACGCTGTCAGTAAAATGCGCCCGTGGAGGCTTCCACTCCAATCAGGCAGGCCGGAATATTCGCGACGGTCTGTAGTAACGTTTTACGATCCGTGCGTTTTTTATAAACCGGTTTACCCGCCTGATTTAATCCACAAAGCTGAAAAACATTTTTAGCCAGATCAATACCGAGATAGATAACATTCATGATAGTGCTCCTGCTGAGTATATTTTGTTCAGTTAACCTCAGAGGGAGGAGGTAGTCCATCCCATTAACTGGAAAGCCAAATACAGCAGGATAGAAGCGTCTGATATTTAAAAATTAAAAGATCTTGAAGAGGAAAACCGGCGTTTAAAACAGATGTTTGCTGACCTGAGTCTTGAGTGCCGATCTCTGAAGGATGTTATCGAAAAAAAGCTTTAAAAACAGCGGTAAAGCGGGAGCTTGTCAGTTACCTTATCGAACGATATTCGATGAGTATCCGTCACGCCTGCCGGGCCTTATCGCTGAGCAGAACGGTGTATTTTTACAAACCGGATACCCGGCGGGATGAACCGGTGATACAGGCGCTGACAGAGGCGGCAGAACGTTATCCCCGTTACGAGTTTAAAAAGCTGTTTCAGATCCTGCGCAGGCAGGGCAACGGGTGGAATCATAAGCGCGTTCACCGGATCTATTGTCTGCTGAAGCTGAACTTTCGCCGTAAAGGCAAACAACGTCTGCCTGTGCGTAATCCGGCACCGCTGGCAACGCCGGAGGCACTGAATCAGAGCTGGTCGGTTGATTTTATGCATGATGCGTTGATCTGCGGCAGGCGTTTCGTAGTGGTTTAATAAATTTGTCCACCTGAACAGAGGTGATATGCTCACCTCAGAACAACACAGGTGCTTTAATGAAAAAACGAAATTTCAGTGCAGAATTCAGACGTGAATCAGCTTAGCTGGTTGTTGATCAACACTATACAGTTGCGGATGCTGCGAAAGCCATGAATGTCGGACTTTCCACCTTGACGCGGTGGGTAAAGCAATTACGGGATGAACGGGCAGGCAAAACACTGAAAGCATCCCCTAGCTTCACCGCAGTAGCTATAGATACAGGGAAAACCGACCTGACAAGCCGGACGGCAAGAGAACCGTATTACGTAGTCAGGTTCAGGAGCTGCACGGCCTCAGTCATGGCTCAGCAGGTGCAAGAAGTATTGCTATAATGGCAACACGCTGGGGCTTCCGGATGGGACGATGGCTTGCCGGACGGCTAATGAAGGAGATGGGGCTGGTGAGCTGTCAGCACCCAGTTCATCGGTATAAACGTGGCGGTCATGAACACATTGCTATCCCGAACCACCTTGAGCGACAGTTCGCAGTGACAGAGCCCAATCAGGTATGGTGCGGCGATGTGACGTATATCTGGACGGGTAAACGCTGGGCATACCTGGCCATTGTATTCGACCTGTTCGCAAGGAAACCTGTGGGCTGGGCTATGTCATTTTCTCCGGATAGCAAACTGACCACCAAAGCGCTGGAAATAGCATGGGAAAAACGCGATAAGCCATCCGGGCTCATGTTCCACAGTGAGCAGGGTAGCCATTATACAAGCAGGCAGTTCCGACAGTTACTGTGGCGATACCGGATCAGGCAAAGTATGAGCAGGCGTGGAAACTGCTGGGATAACAGCCCTATGGAGCGCTTCTTCAGAAGCCTGAAAAATGAGTGGGTGCCGGTGACCGGCTACATCAGCTTCAGTGAAGCAGCTCATTCAATAACGGATTATATCGTCGGGTATTACAGCGAACTCAGGCCACATGAATATAACGGTGGATTACCACCAAACAAATCAGAAAACCGATATCGGAAAAACTCTAAAACCGTGGCCAGTTTTAGTTGACCACTACAAATATTCAATGGGCATTGGATTTTATGCACGACAGTTTATATTGCGGTAAGCGTTTCAGAATCCTCAATATTATTGATGAGGGAACGCGTGAATGCCTAGCGATTGAGGTTGATACATCATTACCGGCTGAACGTGTTATCAGGATGCTTGAACGTTTAAAAGCCGAAAGAGGATTGCCGAAACAGATCCGAGTCGATAATGGACCTGAACTTATTTCAGTTAGCTTATTGAATTATTGTGAAGATAACCAAATTTTTCTGTGCCTTATTCAACTAGGAAAACCACAACAAAACGGGTTTATCGAACGTTTTAATGGTTCGTTCCATCGTGAATTTTTAAATGCGTATTTATTTGAATCGTTAAGCCAAGTTCGAGAATTAGCGTAGTTTTGGCTACAATACTATAACCAAAATCGAACTCATGAAAGTTTAAATCACCTCCCACCGGAGGCCTATCGTAAACAGTTAGAAAACTCTAAGTTGGTGTATCTCAATTAATGGGGAGTGGACATAAGGTCTAATGTGAGAATACATTATAATTCAACGACTATGTAAAATACAATGAAAGGTTAATTTATGACTTTAAGAATAGACGTGACTTTACTAATCACTCACTAATTAAAATATTCTGATTATATAGTGGTGTTATAAATTCGAACTATTTAACAGCGCTAACATATTACCGCTGTTAAATAGACTGATAAAAATTAATATAAGTACAGAATCAATTACTCACATTGATTTTCTTAAAGACCGGTTTATCTGTACCTTTAAATTGTTCAAATGAATAGGACGTATAGTTAATATCCTTATAGCCTCTGACCATCATTACACCGTTACTCAAATCAGACAGACTGGTCCAGACCGTGTATTCAGACGTGATAATTCCGGCACTATCGCCACTCTCAGTCATCGTATCGGTGGTAATATCTTTAGTACGATCGAAACGGTTCATAATATGTGCCAGTGTATTCATAGCCTCAGACGAATTGCCGGCTTTCTGAGCATAAGTTGAATAATAAACACCCCGGATAAAACGTCCCACTGAAGTATCAGATGAAGGCAGAGCAGATGTTGCAATACCACTGTCCGGCTGCGATACCTTAATGTTACCCAGTGTTGCCACCGAGCGATCCACATTAGTCAGTTGTGTATAATTGTTGAGATTTTTCAGATGCCACGGAAAATCCGGTCCGTTGGTCATAACCCTGGTCGGGTTATCATAAACATGCAGCTTTCCTTCACTGGCTTCCACCACAATACTACCGCCATTTTTGTCATAAAATGCATAGTGGAAAGGTGATTTCAGGTTGCCGAAATTTTTTAATTCCGGAGCCCAGAAATAACCTTCACTGACCGCTTTTTTAACTTCCCCGACGTCTGAGAAATTAGCGAGCGCCCACTCTCCTAGTGCGGTAACCGGGATCGCCTTATCATAGTCAGCCGGTTTGAGCGGCAGCAGCTCAGCTTCATCCATCATATTGGCGCTGAAAGAGAGTCCTCCGCTGTTAAGCCCCTGAAAAATATTGTGGTCATCACCATCAAAGTAAATATCTGTCGAAACAGCCAAAATTTCGTACTTAGACTGATAACGGATCCCGTTTTTACCATCCGGTGTTTTTTTCTGAAAAACAGTATTTTTGGGGTAATACGTTATCCATGAAGGTAGTGATTCAGATAATTCCAGCGTTCTGCCCTGATAAACCTGATTCTGGCTGTCAGTAATCGCCAGACTTGAACAGGCAATACCGGCAAAAGGGGTAATCAGCAGTGCGGCTAACATGCAATTCAGTATTTTATTTAATTTCATTTAAAAGCACCTCTGTTAACAATGAATTCTGTTCAGGAAAAAACAGTACAGCAGAATTAAGATCGTTAAATACAGTACATCACTTTCTGAGTAATCAAAATGATTCCGGACAAAATCAGGAAATACATTTGGTTATGCTTTACTCTGCTTAACTCAATTATGTATAGCATTTGCAGGTATTTCTACTTTTTTGCCATGGGATAATTTCATTTTATCAACTTTACAGATAAGCCACTGGGAGAGGGTTCGGAAATCTTATTATAAATCATGGTGATGGCTATAAGTATTGCAAGACCACAGACACCCGCAGTATTCATTACACTCATCTCATACATTGACTGCATTAAGTCTGATATGAGACGATGAAAACCATGATTAGCGCCAATAACACATGTTATCAATATATTATCTCCCGAATAATAACCAGTCATACAGTGAAATAATAGTGATATAGTTATAATATTAAAAAAACATCAGAAATATATGTAAAATACCGTTCTGACAGTCAGTTGTATGCAGGCCTTTGCACTCATGATGAAATGACAGATGTATTGTTAAATATTATTTATAAGCGGGGAGACAAACAGGTATGGTCAGGGAGTCAGGCTTATGATTCGCCGGAAAATATTTTTTATCAGACATCGTTACCGCCTGCCGGACGGATATAATAAGTGCGTGCGTGCAATACTGCTGATGGTGCTCCTGGTGTCTGGTCCGGCAGGATGTAACCGGGTCGGTGCACCTTCTTTTACACTGGTCGGGTCGTTTGTCCCCTACTGGATACTTTGTGTTATCGTGGCATTAATCCTTACTGTGATTATCCGCGCCGGTTTCATCAGATGGGGTCTCGATGATGTTATGCCATTGCGGTTAGTGGTTTACATCTGCCTGATGCTGACGCTGACATTTCTTTTTTCTTTACTCTTTTTATAGGCTACGTTATGGCCAGTATAAATCAACCGGGAATCAGGCGTAAAATTGCGATCATTATTGCTGTGGTGATCATTATGGCTGCAGTCATTACCGGCTGGATAACCCTCAGAATCAGCAGCCTTAACCCACTTTCTGAAGATGCGGTGATTGGTGCGGATATAGTTAATATCAGCAGTTCAGTACCCGGCCGTATCACTTCTCTGAATGTCACTGAGAACGGACTGGTCAGAAAAGGAGACATATTGCTGACTATTGACCCGTATATGTATCAGTTGGCAGCAGACCAGGCCAGAGCAGATCTGGAAATCGCTGAAGCGACAATGAATACCCAGCACCGGAATGTGGTCGCCGAGCAATCTAATTCAGGTATCAGTCAGGATCAGATACGCAGTGCTCAGGCGAATCTGAAACTCGCAAGCCAGACACTGGCCCGGCTTACGCCGCTGGAAGCAAAAGGCTATGTCACTCGCCAGCAACTGGATGATGCGGCAACAGCAAAACGCAATGCTGAGATTATGTTACAACAGGCTGAAAAACAATCTGTTGCCGCTGAAGCGCTTGTCAGCAACACAGATGCTACTGAGGCTCTGGTTCGTGCACGCCGTGCAGCTTTGGCTATTGCTGAAAGAGAACTGGAAAATACGGTGGTCCGGGCCCCTCATGACGGATTAGTCGTCGGACTGAATATCGCACCCGGCGAGTATGTCATCCCTGATCAATCTGTTTTTACTCTGATTGATAACCAGCACTGGTATGCGTCTGCTTATTATAAAGAAACGGAACTGAAACACATAAGTGTCGGTGATTGTGCCACCGTATATGTGATGCAGGATCGCAATAAAATGATGACCGGCCGGGTACAGGGAATTGGCTGGGGAGTTATCTCGGAAGATCAGATTAACCTGCCCCGCAGTCTGCCTTACGTGCCCAAGTCTCTCAACTGGGTCAGAGTTGAGCAGCGCTTCCCGGTCCGGATTATACTCGATAATCCGGATCCCCGGTTAATGCGGGTCGGTGCAACAGCAACTGTCACGGTCCGAAGCCAGCATGATTGCCGATAATACGTTTCAGAGCATGTTACGTCAGGTTAAGGCGGATTTGCTTCCCTTCCCCGGGAGGCTGGCAACGGCCTGGCGCATCGGGTTATTAAGTGCCCTGATGTGCTTTGTGGCTATGTTTTACGGGATACCGGAATCCGCTATCAGTTGTTACCTGATTTTGTTTGTTATGAAACCTGATGCGGTCATCAGCATGGTCATGGGGGGAGCCATTCTTATTCTGGTCACGCTGGTCGTAGGCATTATACTGCTGATCCTGCCTTATACTCTCGAGTCTGTTCCTCTGCGAATGGCGGTCCTGATTATCAGTTCATTTTTCTTTTTATGGCTGGGCTCAGCCTCTCAGCTGGGAGAAGTCGGCAGTATCATCGCTCTGGTCATTGCATTTATTATGGGGCTTATCGGGATCGCGCCAAACGGAGAGCTGGCGACCCGTGCCATTCTCTATGCCTGGTTGATGGTAGCCTCACCGATGCTGTTATTGATCGTGTTCAACCTGCTGATAGGACGCTCACCTGTAAAAATTTTGTATGCGAATCTGGCTGAGCGGTTACGTCTGGCAGAAACAGCCCTGCGTGAACCTGATGCAATCCATCTTCGCCGGGTACAAATTGCGCTGGCTGAGGGTCAGGCCGATAACGAACAACGGGCAATGCTGGTCCGGGTCTTCCGTCTGGGGAAAGGGAGCGAAAATACCTGGCTGGCAGCGGCGGTTAATAACAGTTATCGTTTGTTACTGGCAGTTTCCGGGCTGGCTGATACTATCCCTGATGCCCGCCGTCTGCAACTGGCAAAAGCCTGTCATGATATGGCGCAAATACTGGACAGCTGTCGGCAGCCTGTTTATTCATTTCCGGATACCGGTAATCCGGACTGCGAAGTTGAAAAAGCACTGACTGACCTGGCTGCACCGGGCAGTGACCGGCTGCCATCCTTACCAAAAACCCCCTTTTTTGCTGACGATGCCTTTTCCGATCCTGTTCACTGCTATTTTGCCTTAAAAACCACGCTGGCCAGTGTTATCTGTTATATGGCTTACACTCTGATGGACTGGCAGGACATCCATACCGCGATGATTACCTGTTATGTGGCTGTGCTGGGGACGACCGGTGAAACCGTACATAAGCTGCTCCTGCGAATTACCGGCTGCCTGATTGGTGCCGGACTCGGTATTGCCTCACTGGTTTTTTTGGTACCGGACATGAGTAATTTCGGCCAGCTGATGATTCTGGTATTCTTTGTTCTGCTGCTGTCAGCCTGGGTGTCTGCGGGGAATGAGCGTATATCCTACGGCGGGATCCAGATTGGCCTCGCATTTTTACTTACGGTACTGCATGGTTTTTCACCAAGTCATGATCTTGATCCGGCGACAGGCAGGATTATGGGGATACTGCTGGGGAACCTGGTCATCTATATTATTTTCAGTCTGATTTGGCCGGCCTCTATTATTGATGCAGTCCGTAAACGTATCCGCCTGACACTGCAGGATCTGGAGGCTCTGGCGGCAATACCCTGCCGGGAGCCTGTGCGACGGACGATACAGACAGCACGTATTGAACAAAGAATCACCAGCGCCCGCGATTCAATGCGGCTTATGCCGTTTGAACCTAAACATCTGCGGCCGTCAGCGGCTGAGTTTCATCGGCTGGAAAAAATATTAATCACCCTTGATGAAACCGGGCGGGCGCTGTTCATTTCACAGCAGGATAACCCTGGGATCCGGCTGCGTTTGCAGGCATTGTATCTGAGCACGCAGCCGCCGGCTGATAAACATCAGACGGTAAAAATATCCGGTGATCAACCTATTCCCGGAGCATCAGTGTGTTCAGACACCGATTCGCGGGTAGAACACAACTTATTAAGGCTGGAAGGATTATTAAAATGAGCTGGCTTCACTTACCAACAGACAAGATTAAGGTCAGAATCCCCCTTGTTGTCAGCATATTGTTCCTTCTCAATGGCTGTGTGACAGATTCGGTAAACCGCGCCCCGGCATCCCCGTCGGTACCGTGGCACGGAGAGCAGCAAATACAGGCTGGTGAACAGGTCCGTCTCTCTCTGTCACCACAGACAGAAGCGGACCTGCCGCAAATTGATACAGCACATGCCTACCAGCTTCCTGAGTTAATCAACATGGCTCAGCTGAATAATCCCGATACGCGTATCGCCTGGCAACAAGCCCGTCAGGCTGCACTGGCGGTGGGGTTAACAGAGTCACTTTTTCTGCCGGTGATCACCGCCAGCGTTGTCGGCGGATACCAGCATTCACGTACTCCCTTATCTCATTCTATCGGAAATCAGAGTAACCTGGAGACGAATTCACATGAAGTCGTGCCTGCTTTAGTACTTAAGTGGCTTCTCTTCGATTTCGGGCAGCGGGGGGCGATTATGAAGGCTGCGGAACAAACATCCTTTGCGGCGAATATGAGCTTTAACAGTATTCATCAGAAGATCATTTTTGATGTAATGCGAACTTACTATCAGTATGGTGCTGCACAGACACGGAGAGTGAACACCAATGAGATGCTGACAAATAGTCAGAAGATTCTGGAGGCTGCAGAAGCCCGCAGAAAACAAGGTATTGCAACAACAGTTGAGCTGGCTCAGGCCCGTCAGTTAGTCGCGCAGGCTGAAATGAATCTGGTAATAGCCGGTAATAACGAGCGGGAGGCTCGTCAGATGCTGTATTCTGCCCTCGGTATCCCCGCCAATACCCAAATGAAAGTGGATTTCCCTGCGTTCAGCACTGATCTCACACCGGTTGATCCGCCGTCACCGAAAGCTATTGAACAGGCCCTGGCACAACGTCCTGATGTGCTGGCCAGCTATGCACTGGCGAAAGCAGCAAAAGAAGAGATCAGCGCGGCAGAAGCCGGCTATTTGCCGAAAATTTATCTGGCAGGAGCGCTGGCTACCGGGCACGGGCAGTTTGATATACAGGGCCTGCCGTCCATTGGTCAGCAGACCTCAGCATCAAACATTCTGATAGGCGTGACAGTACCCCTGTATGACGGAGGCATGCGTGCCGTCCGGGTGCAGGAAGCACGGTCAAGGTCAGATTCGGCAGAGGATGTATTTAAAAAAACCAGGGATGCCGCAGCCCGGGAAATTGTAGTGGCCGCAGATATTCTGCAGTCAGCAACAGCCTCCGGTAAAGCAGCCTCCCACCTGGTCAACACCGCCGGGATAACTTATGATGCAGCGCTGGAAGCCTATAAACACGGGGTTGGTACAATCACTGTAGTGAATGAAGCAGCTAACAACTTACTGACTGCTCAGCAGATGAACACGGATGCACGCACAGAAGTGCTGGTCGCTGCGGCTAATCTGGCTTTTGTTATGGGGGAGATGACCCGGCCGGTGACATTAGCCGGTTCAGACTAGAATAAGAATCCAAACATCAGGCTATTTGTTTAGATGATGGCAAAAACCCATTTCCAGGTCAGTAAAATGGGACTTGTTCCAAATAATAAATAAGACTATTGTCTGCTTAACAGAGATACATATTTGATGATAGAACAGTCTCTGCTGTGAAATCAAATTGACCTTTATTCAGTTTTTACAACATCTCAAACCATTGGATTGTTGACCAGGCCCGTTTAGCTGATTTGAAACCGCCTGTAACGACAATAGATTTTTCCGGCCCGGCGGATAATTTTTTGAAATAGCACATTTCACCGGATGCGGAGTTAGTTCGTTACCCTGATGACAGTGAAGATAACCGGAACCTGATACACGTCAACGGACAGCAGTTACCGTGTACGGGGATAAGATTGAAGTAATCTGTCAGAATGACAGACAGGGCGTACTTTCCGGGAAATTCATAGTGGAAAAACGCAATTCTTTCTCTTTATTTGCAACAGTTCTGCCATAAGTGCGTAGCCAATAAAGTGATTACACTGAGTGAATAACAAATAAAATCACAGGCAGAAATACCAGATAAGCTGCAATTGAAGCAGAAAGCGACTCTGTCGCAAAAACGGTATTCACTTTATATTTTTCAGCCAAAATTACCGTAGTATTCGGAATAGGCAAAGAACAAATTAAAGATGTTATTTTAATCATATTATTATCAATCGAGAATAACTTACCGAGCAACACTACCATCACAGGGGCAATAATGAATCTAAAAATAACGACAGATATCAGCCACTTAGTAATCGTAATTTTTTTTAAGCCCGAAAGATAAATAATGGCTCCCACAACAAGCATCGCTAATGCTGAGGTCATTCCCCCCAGAGTACTCAGGAACTCATTAATGACCTGAGGAATAGGTATCCCCATAAGTAAAATAGTTATGCCGACAAAAAAAGCCATCAGCGGCATATTAATAATTTCCTTCACTACCACACGAAAGATACTCGTACCGCCGCTCTTTTCAAATGAATCCTTCTCCAGCAGATAAAGGCCTAATGTCCAGTAGATTACAGTTTGTGATGCATAGGTCATCAGTGCATAAGGCAGACCATGACTGCCATATACTGCCAAAGTAATAGGGATACCAAAAAATATAGTACTGCTCATTGAACACAAGCCAATAAATAATCCGATGTCTTTCTTTTCTATCTGAATGATTTTTGCTGTAATAAAAGACAATATCATTAAACTTAAAATCACCATCACCGGCAGAATGATATCAGGTACCAAAGCCAGAAATTCTCTGCGGGTAAAATCACTGTTGATTGACAAAATAAGTGTGGAGGGTAAAGCTATATTAATTAGCAGTTTGGTAAACAGGCTATTACTTGATTTATCTAACCATTTATTCCGGGCCAACAGGCATCCCAGACCAACCACCAAAAATAGCACCATTACATTTAGATAATCATGAAGCATAACCATATCTCCGGGAAAAGACATCCGTAGAATAAGAATAGATACAATCACTGCAAAAAAAAAGTTTTTTGAAAATAATTATGTTGTTTCTCGCCAGTAAAATGAACACTTTTACTCGCTATTTGAATAGTTCAATACTATCTCTGTGTCATCATTTTCAATCCGCAGTATGGATGGTAGTTGTTGTAATCTGATTTTTACCCGTCATCTCCGGAGAGCTTTTGCAGCTTAAGTTAATTTAGTGGCACACTGAATTTTTGCCACTCTACCGGACGTGATATTCTCACGTGGACAGTACAACAGTTATCATATGAGAAATTGTAAGTACACCAGTTTCAGTTCCATACACTTTTTGAGATTTCGTTATTTTCAGCTAATAACCGGTATTCTTCCGGTGTCAGATTATTCAGGGATTCATGCGGACGCTCCTGGTGAACTGGTATTACAAACGGAAGGAATTTCAGTCAAAAGCCGGGGAGCATCATGAATAACCGATTATTTAAACAAGTCATGGTTGCCTGTACCACCAGTGCGCTGGTACTGCACCCTGCATATGAGGGTGTGGAGTACAAACCATACCGTGATGTGGCCGGAGTGCTCACCGTATGTTACGGCCACACCGGCAGCGATATTCAGATCGGAAAGCTGTACACGGACTCTGAATGCAAGGCGTTGCTGCATGACGACCTGACGAAAGTCCGGCGCGCGGTTGACCCGATGATCAAAGTGCCGATTGACGACAATGCCAGAGCGGCCATCTATTCATTTGTCTACAACGTCGGCCTCAGCGCATTCCCGCGTTCCACGATGCTGCGTAAACTCAATGCTAGTGATATCGCCGGTGCATGTGACGAAATGAATCGCTGGACGTTTGCCGGTGGTAAGCAGTGGCAGGGTCTGATTAACCGGCGCGAGACGGAGAAAGCGGTATGCCACGGAACCCTTTAATGCTGATCATCACCACGGTCATTCTGCTGACGGCCTGTCTTCTGGCTTGCTGTGGGCGGCAGTATTCTTCGGGTTATGGATGTTCAGCTTGCTGTCAGTTGAACAATTAGAAGGGCAGCAAAAAGACAATGTAATCACCGAAAAGCAAAAGGTGATTGATAACGCTTACACCAGCATCGATATTTTTAATCATGCCGCAGCAGTAAACGCCTGCAGGAATATGCAGGCAGAAGCTAAATCACAGAAGAAGCAGATTGAATACCGTACCATTATCCGGAAAGAGCCTATCTGTAATCTGTATATTCCTCAGCCTGTTTCTGATGGGCTGCTCAGCCACGTCTACGACACCCGTGAATCAGCAATGCGTTTCGCTCCCGGCATCGCTGCCACCCGCCGACTGACATACTGCCAGGTGGTTGAATGGATAGAACCGCTGCTGACGGCGTTGGACCAGGCGAACGAGCAGTTGATGGAATCCGGAAAGCGGATGTTGAGCGAAACGGTAAGCCTCGATAAGCGGGCGATACGGGAGACAGAAGCGGAGAGGATAAAAAAATAGCCCAGCTATTGCCGGGCAAATGATTAATAGAAGGGATACGTACTACTCCTGCAATCGAATATACCTGATAAAAATTAAACGAAACATAAGCAAGTATAATTACTTGGTGTAGGGTTTATAATTAAGAATAATGAGGTTAATAAACCTTTTTGATAGTCATTAAATTATTGCTTTTTTTTTGCGCGAGATCTTTTTCTTTTTTGGGTAATTACTATGAATGGTCTGTTTTTTGTTGATAACTTAGTTTGTCAGTCAGCATATTATGCCTTACTCTTAATGCATGTTTATTAGGAGGTTCATAATGAAAGATATTAATTTTATTGTGGGGCAAAACATCCGTGACTTAAGGCACAGTAATGGATTGACCACAAAGATGTTAGCCAAAATGCTGGGAGTATCACAGCAGCAGCTGTCAAGGTATGAACGAGGTGTTAATAAAATAGATGTTAGTGTTGTATTTAAGATAATAAATATATTTCATATTTCATATGAGTCTTTATTTCCTCAGTCAGATACCTGTGATTTTTTTCAGACAAAGCAATCACCGCTTTATATAGATCCGATGATATACCATGATGAATATCCGTCATATTAATTTGAAATAAACACCAAGCGTAAAGTGTTTCTGTATTCAAAGAGCTTTCAAGATATTAAGGCAAAAAAGAGCCCCAGGTTAGAGGGGCATGAAGTGAACTATAGGTAGATCATATTATCGTTATGGTCGTTTCACACATCATCAATCGCTATCTAATGTACACGTTTGCTCGCTTCAAACTGTGAGTTTAATCATACAAAAAGATGTTTAATAAAATATGACAGACAAAAAACAGCCCATGCATCATGCTGGGCTAAAAATGATGAAAAAATACCTCGGACTCATACTCAATAATATATTGCAGAATCAGGTTATCACTGATGTAAAAACACCGGTCACCGGACCGATGTTGCTGTATTCCTCACAGATTTTCTCAGGATGGCTTTCAGCCGCGGGCCGCGCCAGGCGCCAGCGCAGCCGTAAATCTTTGGCGTTATCCCGGATCAGTGACCAAATCCCGCGATCAAACAGTTCCCGCACCATCGCCTGTTTCACCTCCGGTGATACTATCTCACTGATAGTGTGCAGAATCCCCAGCCCTTCTTTGGCAATCTGCCAGTAAACGGCAGGGATCTGCTTCACAACATCCGCATGACGCTGGTTGATGTCATTCAGCATTTCCAGAATTTTCATGTAATTATGTATTGTCCGTACCCGGATTTTATCATCTGCCGGCGTATGGGATACCGATGCGGAGTGGATAAAATAATCGTAATAACGCTCATCAATATATTCCACCCGCTCTGCAGTCAGCAGCAGTTCAGTGGTCCACGGAATATCCTGGTGGTGCAGTCCCGGCTCAAAATAACAGCCCTGTTCACGCAGAAACTCAGTACGGTACAGGTTCAGCCAGGTCACATGCAGGAATTTACGGGAGTTAAGTGCCCGTTCCAGCCAGTCCGGCCCGGAGATAACCCCGGTGGACCGCAGGCGACCGGGCGGGAAAACCGGCCGGGGTTTACGCCCGTCCTCATACACATAAGTACCGTTACAGGTTGCCACATCCGGCTGTCCGGCAAGGGCAATTTGCAGCAGGCGGCTGTACATCTGCGGATGAATAACATCGTCAATATCAGGAAAGGCGGTGTATTTTCCTTTTGCCAGCGCAAATCCGGTATTTCGGGCCACTGATACGCCCTGATTTTTTTGGGTCAGAATCGTGACTGACGGAAATTTATCCTTCCATGCGCATAACACGTCCGCGGTATTATCTGATGAGCCGTCATTAACGATGATCAGCTCCCGGACAGGAAGAGTCTGTTTCAGCAGACAGTCAAAAAACTGGGGGAGAAATTTCTCCCCGTTATACACCGCAACGACAATACTCAGTAACGGTGATGAAAGGTCAGCAGATAAATTCATATCAGCCGGCTCCGTCAGTCAGGGGTAAATGGTGTTTAACGACACCGGCTGCCAGTATGCCCGCCAGAATAACAAACAGATGCCCTTCAGATGAGTCCAGCAGAAAAGAATTAAACAGATGACAGGCCAGATAACTGCCCAGTAATGCAATAAACAGGGTACGGCAGGCAGGAGTCTGATACCGTGCGGCACGGAAATAACACGCCATCCAGCCAAGAAACAGAACCAGCCCGGCCAGACCGGTCTGTACGGTCTCCAGCAGATATTCATTATGCGGGTTATGGACACTGTAACCGGTTTTCTGATCGCCGTACCAGAAACTGCCGGCACCATTTCCCAGCAGAGGGGCCTGTTTTATCAGCTGCCATGATTCGCGGGCAAACGCGGTGCGTTGCCCCATTGAATTATCACAGGCGTGATACTCATAACCCGCCGGTGCGGACACACAGCGGCTGACCTCCTGAAACCCCAGCGTCAGACGCTCAGCTGCCTTGTAGGGGATCAGCACAAAGACCAGACACGCCAGCAGACCGCATACGAAAACCACCGTGCGCTGCCGGCGGGATAACGTCAGCAATAACCAGATACCGGTACCCGCCAGCAGGGACACATAACCGGTCCTGCCCTGTACCATAAACAGAATATTGAGGGTGCCGAGGGCTGCAGCGATCCCGTATGCTGCGCAACGCAGCCCCGGCTGCGTAAATGCGCGGGACAGCCACAACAGTACCGCAAACGACATAAAGACATTCTGGGTGATATGCTGTCTGAACACCACCGGATTATCCGGATTCAGTCCCCATAACGTCATGTGTCCTGCACCGCAGGCCAGACTGACCGCTAATACCACCCCATTCGCCAGTAAAAAACCGAGGATAAACAGCACAACACGCTGTTTGTCTGTCAGAAAGAACAGAGCCAGCGGCAGCACATACAGCAGTTTCATATATTTGCGGGTCATCACCGGGCCATAGTCATGGCTGTGGGTCAGCAGAGAGAGCGCCAGCAAAGCAAACATCAGGGCGGGCAGCCATATCAGCGGCTGCCGGAGCAGCGGTACTGTGAAACGGAAATCCCGGCGTTGCAGCAGGCAGATAATAACCAGTCCCAGCGCGGTATTCATCATTGCATTGGACACCGGCAGTGAGATACCGAGCAGAAATGCGGTGATCCCGGGTAACTGAAAATGGCTTTTGGTAAAAAGCCGGACGACAGAACGGTATGTTAACAACGGCATAGTGACAGACCTTTTCCGGAAGACATTACGATATCGGGTTGTTTATTGTTTTTGCGGCGCGGCCGTATTGCCGGCCATGTCTGCCAGACAATCGTCAGCCGCCCGTATGACCGCCTGTGGCGGAATGGCATCCGGATAACGTTCATCTGTACCGGTGTTTACATCACCGGGGGCCGGCAGTTGCCGGTAATCACCGGCCCATAATAACGTGTGCGGCGCATTCCACGGATACCACTGATTCAGGTTAGTCGGACCAAACAAAACAACAGATGGTATTTTCAGCGCTGCGGCCATATGCATCGGTACGGAATCCACACCGATGAACAGATCAGCCCCGGAGATGAGGAGAGCCAGGTCAGGTAACTCCGTGCGCCCGCACAAATCCACAACACGCTCCGGTTGTGTCACCGCTGACAGGATTTCCTGTATGATATTATGCTCATCCGGTGACGGTCCGCCGGTCAGCACGACTTGTTTGCCGAGATGTGTCAGATGATTAATGACCCGGACAAAATATGACGGGGACCAGGTTTTAAATGCCCAGCGGGCGGCCGGCTGGATCAGGACATAGTGCTTCAGATGGTATTGCTGCTGCAGTTGTCTGACCAGCCATTCATGCTCTGTCCCCCAGAACAGGCTGACCGTCGTATTCACACGGGAAAATCCCAGCGGGGCCAGGATACTGAGATGGTTCAGTACCGTATGGCGGACTGCCTGCTGTGAGGTATCGACCAGCGCGGAATGACAGTACCGCCACAGAAAATGATGACGCTTTTTCCGGCTGAACCCGATACTGAATGCCGGTCTGAGGCCGAGACAATAAAGGGCAGCCCGCCACTGATCAGATAAATTGAGAACCAGGTCGTAATGCCACTGCTTCAGATTGCGCCACAGAACCTTTTCTCCCCGGTATTGTGACCGGATACCGTTATGTTTCAGGCTGCGGTCGACCGTATAGACAGAATAAATATCCCGGTTACCGGTCAGTATGGTTTCAGTTCCCTTATAAACCAGAATATCAATGAAAGCCTGCGGATAATGCTGCTTCAGTGTCCGTATTAAAGGGGTGGTCAGCAGTACATCTCCAATGTGCTGTAACCGTATCACCAGAATGTGCTTTATTTCCTGTCCGGACGGAAATGCCCGGCCTGAAAACGCTGTTTCAGGCATCGCCTGAATATCACTTTCCGTTTCTGTCTGTATCTTCATCACTGTTTCTCTGATGGCCGGCATGCTCTGCAGCCTGTTTCATAAATTGCTGGGGAACCGTTGCCTTATCTGCAGCAGCAGGATGGTGAAGACATCAGCCCGCAGGAAATACTCTACAACAATCGATCGTTTATATCTATTAAATAAATAATATCGATCGTTTATATCGATCAATGACATGTCAGATACCGGCTGAATTGCTCCCCGGGCTTTGTATATGGCACTGATTTTAATGATGGATACCGGCTGATGTATTCTACCGGCAGTATGTGCCGGATTACGGATATCATTCTGAAAGCGGTTAGCAGACATTTTCCTGCGGGAACAACCTGTTATGGTACCGTGCAGCTATATTGAGGAGTCACCCACTCCGGGAAGACCGGCAAAGGGCCGGTGATTTTTCTGAAATGACGGAACTGACCGGGGTAATACGGTAAACCGGGGCTGAAAGAAAAAACGCCCGGATACCGGGCGTAAAAAAGTCGTTCAACAGGTAATAACGTTAACAGTCTGTTTGTGATGAAACAGCGGAAACAATATACCCGCAGCCGGTAATTAAACTGTGAGTTGAATCGCGCAAACAACATTTTAAAATACCACCGGCAAAGAACAGCCCTCCCAAAGGAGGGCTGAGAGATGAACGGCAGATAATGACTTTATTGTTACGGTCAGTTTTTTACAATTTTTCTCACCCGTAATGTACAGAAGACAGTTATACAAAATCCGTAGCCCGCAGAAGATGATATCTTTGGTTTATTCCGGTGTTCAGCAGCCGTTTAGGTTATTCAGGTGTTCAGGCCCGCTGCGGGCAAAAGAACCCGGATTTACTTTTTTGCGGCAGCGCTTTATCGGCAGGGAGGCAGGATTTCCAGCGTGGTGCCATTATCTGAGGTTAAATAACGGGCAGAACTGTCCGGACTGTAAATCAGGCGCTGGGGACCACGAAAACCCCGTACACTATAAATATCGGCACTGAACCACCGGATGTTTTCCGGTAGTCCGCCACCGCGCCAGATATCCCCTCCCAGTAGTTTTTTGTTCAGTGCCCAGATACTCCACAATGAATCTTCAGCTTTACCGCTCCAGCCCAGTTTAACGGCCTGCTCTGTGGTAACATATTCAGCCGGTAATATGTTACCCCGGTTAAGGGTTTTTAGCAGAGCTGCCAGTTTTTTTTCATCTTTAATCATCACTTTATTTTTTTTCTCTAACTGCTGATTCACCCCCTTCACTACTGATTCACATTCAGGCAATTCAGCCCGAGCTGACTGCATAAATGATAAGGCCAATAATACTGTTGTTGTCAGATATAATTTATTTTCCATATTTTTCTCTTTCGTGGTTAAGGACCATCCGAACTTACTGTACTTTACGGAGAAAGAATACTTGTCAGTCTGTTATAATAAGTAACACAAACAGATCATATTTTTGTGGATATACTGCAAATTTCCTGATATCGGCAGTAGTATAGTTTTTTATATTATTTCAGTGTAATCCGGTATGCCGGTCATTTTTTCGTATGAACAAAATTGTCATAAGTCAAATAAAATTATGACATCACGGTAACACAACTATTACGTTACCGTGTGTCATACAGGATTAATTTCTGAACATGGAATTAAGAGTCAGCCACAGGTAAAAGAACGGATTCCCCTCAGTCCGGGAACACCTTCATGGCAGAGGATTTTGTCACCTCCGCAGTTCTGCCATACTCCGGGCTTTTCTGTATATTCAAATGCTCTTTAAAATGAAATAACCCGCTGAAAATATCACTGCCGGGCCCGGATAAAAAAAAGACCACATCATTTCCTGATATGGTCATAAATAAATCAAGTATGTTTGGTTTAATACATCCATCCCAGCTTATCAGCGGGAATGAAGATAATAATAACAGTCTGTAATGACCTCAATTGAATTTTCTTCATTCTGCCATAGTGTACAGCGATACATAAGCGTTTATACCGTCTGTTTTTACCGGTAATTATGAGTAGCGTCCCGGTTATCATCCGTCATTTTTTTATAAGCCATTCCTGAACCATCCGGTAATGCGCAGTACGGAGCGCGGAGAGATAAACAATGACTGAGCACCATTTGCAGTACCTGCAGGATATGGCGACTATCGCAATAACTGATCACAGCAGCAGAACCAAAGGCCAGCCTGAAGCATTTGAGGGATTTGTATTGGCAAACACAACACGATATCTGCGCAGAAAACCTCCTGATATTACTGTGAATGGCAGAAGGGGAAACCGGGGAGGTATCCTGCGGGCTAATACACTATTCCGTGTTACTTCACCCGCCTGTTGACCGGGTTGACTATCAGAACTGTTTCTGGCGTGGGTAATTATGGAACCGGATGAGGAAGATCAGTCCTGGCTGTTGTATTGCCATGGTAAAGAACTGAAATTCTCCCACCAGACCGTGATCACAGTCTATGCATGGAACGAAATGCAGGAACAGATTAAAAGGCCGTCAGGCATCGAAGAAAGTGAAGGAGTGACTCAGGGCGATGGTATGGTTGGCAGTGCAGGCCATCCGGAGCAGCATCTGACCACAGGCAGGTATTACGGCGGCTGGTGCTGCGCACTCAAGGCTGCGGTCGCAGAACGACATTACTAATTCAGATATTCCGGTCAGGGTCGGCAGACTCTGACGGCACACAGGTGAAAATGCACGCCAGCAAGGCACTCTCTGCGTTATTGGTGCAGCGTTCATTTCGTGGCTCCGTTGTTTTTTACCGGTGTGACGAATTATGGAAAGTCACGGCCAGAAACAACACGACAAGCGCGCCTCATCAGAATGGCATCGCCTCTTCTGATTCAACCGGCCGGAACGCTATTTGGATTTCAATTAGCCTTGCCGGAAGCTCTCCGAAACTCAGGACAACGACATCGGACAGAGTATTTCTGACAAGCTAAAATAATTTTTTCTTAGAATGCTCCGATGGAGTCATGCCTGCAATTACGACACTAACGCACAGCGTAGTGATGTGATCCTGCACGCTGCAATGTTCCCGGGCTTTCCATCGCGAAGCGCCTGTGTGACACTTTACCCGAAAAGCAGTACCTGCACAGAGACACAGGGAAGTGACCTAACCTGTTGTCTCACAAGCCTAATCACCGGCCGTATCACTCATCGAAAAGCAGGACAGCGGATATTTTTTATTTCCTGTATTACCCTGTATGTTTGTTATACCTCTTTGTAGCCCGATACTGCACAGGAGCGCTTTAGTATCTGTTACATCGTTGGTAACAAGAATAAAACTTCTTAGAAAAAAGATTAATATAAGTGGAATGCCTCCCCCTGGATTGAAGCATAGGTTAAATATTCATCCGGATCTCTAAACATAGTGAATCCCATGTAATATAAATTATTACGTTGCAGCAACTATCATACTCCGCACTAAAAGCAATTTTAAACCTCGCGCTCACGGTTTTTTTTGTTATCCTGTATTTATTGACACTTTGCACGAGTATGGGACAGGACAACAATGAAACGTAAGTCAGTTCTCCCGCCGGTAGCTACGACGATCACTGTTATTTTTCTGATGACTATCTCATTTATTCTTGGTGCTGCGCTTACTAAGACGACAGACTTTGATCCTATAGAGCAAACGAAAGTAAATGTTTCCAATTTCCTCTCATATCCCAGTGCAGCAGAATTTAAAAATATGACTTATTTCTTCAATAAGAAGACCGGGGCTGGAGGAGATTTAGGTTACATTTGCGGTGAAGTTTTCACGTTCAATAAGGAAGAGCTACCCGCAGGATTCAGGCGATTCGTAGTAAAAGTATATGAGCCGCCCAAGGGGCTGACACTTCTCTCTTTCCCTGTTATTGAGGGCGGAGATGATATGTTTTTATCTGATCGGATAGGCGAAATCTGGGATATGTTCTGTCATAACAATCAAAACGAATATTCACAATGAAAACTCTGTTTGTCTGCTTCGGCCTTGTGCGCGTCGGTATTAAAACGAGTAAAGTTTTCATTGTGGAGAATGACGAAGCTGATCGGCAGCGCATGGACTGCCGGATGTACTGCACACCATCCGGAGGCGGCCTTTGCTGATTAGGTTAAGTCCCTGAGCACATCCGGGAGGATGGATTAAATAGTGGCCTCCGCAATCCCCCCACCGGCTCTACACAGAGTCAGGAGGCCGTATCGTTACAGATTGCACCCTTAAAGGACTTTTGTTAAATTAAAAAAAAGTAGAATAATTAAACAAAAATGGGGTGATTTATGGACTATCTTTTGATAAAAGGTGCAGAGGGCATAGGGTATGTGTTACATAAAAAAACATGTAAAAATATTAATCCAACAGAGAAAAAAACCTATCTTGGATATTATTTCGGCGAATACAGCGCTATCAGGGATGCTAAAAATATTACTACAGGTGAAGTAACTCTTTGCCCTGATTGTATTACTCAGACATATGGGCGCAAATCATCGTAAAGCTGGTGTTCAAAAAGGCAGTCTGTGTCGGGTCGGCAGTAAATACCGGAAGCAACGTAAGCAATTGTTTAACTTGTGCAATACCTGAGCTATCAGCTGTGGCATCAGGAACATAACGATGCATCTCATTTAAATGTCAACCGTGAATTTTACAGGGTCGTCTCGGGCGGCCTTTTTCGATATACGCCGCTACAATATCACTCACTTCGTTATCATTTGACACAAGAGCTGTATGCAGCTTTATGATTCTGCGAGGTTCTAATCAGATATGGTTACCTTCATGCAGTATATTTTACCGGCTGAACTTTCAGCTGAAATACTGTATGAGGTATTTATGAAGGATGGAATTTACTACGTTACTTTCCGAAGTAACCTGCGGGACGTTGGAAATGGCACTGTAGTTGTTAAAAATGGGACCGTTAACGGTGGTGACTTTGCATATGTGTATAGAGGCTCTGTCAACGGAAACCAGGCTATTCTCATGGTCGAAAGACATGATAAAACAGCAACATCGGTATTTGGAAAGATTGATAAATTTAATCTTATTTTAAATGTGGCTGAGTCCGGAAATGGTTATTTGCTGTCCGGACATATTGAAGATATGCCGCAAATGCAAATTTCAATAAGTGCCAAATTTATCGGAGATATTAAGGGATAATTTTCTGATAGTTAACTGAGGCTGCTAATTGCGGCCTTTTTGTTGGGGGTGATGTGACGAATCTGTTGATTAAACTGTGCATGAGGTTTTCCGGGAAAACACAGGAAAAATTGGCCTTAGCCTGCATTTTTTATTATTTCACAACCAGATCAAAGCCAAAGACATATTGGTATGACGTATTCCGTTAAATTGCCTGCGCCATCATTCAGATAAACCGGCAGAACGCATAAGGTTGAATTGCTCCTACCACCTGCAACAATAAAAGCATTGGAATACAACAGTCTCATTACCTAATCTGTATTCGATCACCGTGCTCTTTTTATTGTTTTCCCGCCTCTGGTAGGATTATCAGAATAATGCCGCAGCCACCACACTTTAATCTGTTTAAAATATATAATACGGTTGCAACATTACTCTGTCACCCAACATACGGAATACTCCGCAAAGGGGAATACACGCACGTATAACTAATAGTCCGCCCCGGAGCATATACCAGAGGGCTTATAACCTCTGCTTTTGACGTTTTATCTCTGGATCAGCGGGCTATTATTGCCCGGGTCATCTGTACTGTCGGAACGATCCCGGTGAACGGGTATTACAAACGGAAGGAATTTCAGTCAAAATCCGGGGAGCATCATGAATATCCGGAAAGCGGATGCTGAACGAAACGGTAAGTCACGATAAGCGGGCAATACCGAGGATTGAAGCAGAGAGACAAAAAAAGAGCCCCAGGTGTTGAGGCCGCAAAGGATGGTGTAGATATTTATTGTTATTAAGTGTCAGATTAGTCCTGGCTGATGTATTTATTCCACTCAATACTAACCTAATGAAATATTAGTAAATTATCAACGTCTCGTTTAATTGCGGAGCTTTTTTATTCACCATGTTGCCGCGGTCTCTCCGTGTTAACCATGACCCGTTTATCTCATACGGTGAATGCACAGGGAGAATAAAAAAAACAACGAATCCACGGCGTGATTACCGATACGGATCGCAATGTCAGTTGCCGGAGTCATGAGGAGTGAAAGACGGCAGGAACCAATCATAAGGCCTGTTCATAATAAGTCGGCTTTATATGATGCCACCACATACACCCCTTGCATGCCGCAAGCGAGGCTGTGCAAAGACAAGCGGATATTACGGAGAATGCCGCAATACATGCCGGGAGAACCACTAACGTGGCAAGAGCCGGCCCGGACGCGGATACGATACCGGGCTGGATCGATTGCATGCGGTGGTGATGAGCAGGAATAAATACCTGCACCAACAATGCCTGTGTGAAGGTCGGGTATATCCCTTAACCGTGCTATCATCTCCTGAATTGAATGCAGCAGACCGACATAAACGTTTATACCGCCTGTTTTTACCGGCAATTATGTGTGACTGTCCAGGTTATCATCCGTCATTTTTTTCACCAGCCATTCCGGAATCATCCGGTAACCGGAATATACTGACCACCTGCTCCAGTTGTTCTGCCTGCTGCTGAAGTGACAACATGGCTGAAGATGCTTCACTGACCAGCGATACATTCTGCTGAGTTGACTGTTCCATCTGGCTCACTGCCACACTTATCTGGTCGATTCCCTGTGCCTGCTCTCGTCCCGCATCTGTAATTTCAGTCACCAAATCGCTTACCTGCAGGATATTGCTGACTATTTCTGTCATCGCTTCTCCGGCTTTATCCACCAGAATATGTCCTGCTTCCACCGTTTGTACTGAAGTACCGATCAGCATTTTAATTTCTTTTGCAGAATCAGAGCTTTTCTGTGCCAGATTACGCACTTCTCCGGCCACCACCGCAAATCCGCGCCCCTGCTCACCAGCTCTGGCTGCTTCTACTGCGGCATTAAGAGCCAGTATATTCGTCTGAAAAGCAATGCCGTCAATAACAGCGATAATATCCACAATTTTGTCCGACGCAGACTCAATATCCCGCATCGTTTTAATCACGTTTTCCATCAGCTGAGCACCGGAGCGGGCCTGCTCTGCCGTTGTTTTAACCAGCAACTCCGCATGACCGGCATTATCTGCATTGCGCCTGACCGTTGAGGCCAGCTGCTCAATAGCCGCGGCAGATTCCTGCAGTGCAGCAGACTGTTCTTCGGTTCTTCCTGACAGCTCCGTATTTGCCTCCGTCATCAGAGTTGCCGCTCCGGAGACTGCTGCGGCGCCCTGCCGGACATTCCCGGCTATATCCCGCAGCCGGACTGTCATCTCCTGAACTGAATGTAGCAGACCGGCAGTTTCATCCCTGCCACGGATACAGACCTCTGCAGTCAGGTCACCCTCAGTAACCGATTTGGTCAGCCGCGTCGCGCTGTTAAGCGGCGTGACTATACTGAGGCTCAGCCGCCATGCCATCAGAGAACCGGCAACGGTAATGATAAAACCCAGCAATCCGAGAAAAATATAACCATCCGTCGTTTTTTTATCGATATCCGATTTCATCAGACTGATCGTTTCCCGCTGATAATCCCGAATCTCATTCAGTATCCCCAGATAATCATGAGCGGCTGTTATGAAATCTGCAGAATACCGTTGCCCGGCAACATCATACTCACCTCTCCTGTTTGCCGATGTGACTTCGTCCCGTACCCGGATATAGGCAGCCCGGATATCAGTAAGTCTGGTAAGAAAATGTTCCTCCTCCGGCGTATTTACCAGTTCGCTGAACCTGTTCAGTAATTCAGAGACCGCTTTACCTGATTTAATGTTCTCGCCTGCAAAGGTCTCCCCCAGAGAACTATCGGTACTCTGAGCAAGTGCAGAAACACGCTGAGTACTGATACTGACAGCCACATACCAGTCAGCCGCAATCCGCTCTTTCAATACCGGAAACGCCGTCATCCTGTGTACATTTTTGTCCGTCTGCCATAATTGCCAGATCCCGCTGATCATCATCAGTAATGAGCAGATAATGAGTACCCCGAATCCGGCCGTCAGCCTGGTACTGATTTTGAACTTATTCACAATCCATCTCTCCGGTATCCCCGGATGCAACATAATATCAGGAGCATCCGCTATGCCCATCTGACACGGATCCCCGGGTATTCTTTGGTTGTATCCGCAGTATTATTTTCAAATCGCGTAACGTTATTATCGGCAGACGCTGTATTTAGTTTAGAATTTAATCATTTTGGTATAACGGCGGCATACTGTTTCCGGCAAACAATTGCCAGCGGATAAAAAACAAATTTCTCATGAAAACATCTGACAACACTGGATTATCAACTAACTATGATTTTCTTATTCTTATTCTTATTTTTGGTGGCTATGAGTATCCGTTTGATTATCTGATTAAATAAAGCACACCGGTTCTCATTTCTTATCATAATTTCATTTAATACTTTCTGTTTAACTTTTATCATTCAGGCTCTCCTGTATAAAATCCCGACTACCTGCAAAACAAAATAATTAACAAACACCAAAATAGAGAAACACTACATCAACAAATAAATCAGTTAAGCAACTGACATAACTTCTTTAATTAAAATACCGTAATTTTATTATGGCATTGTGACAATGGTCGTGAATTAACAAAAAACACCACATTAAAAATAATTTATTAAATTTAATTAATACAAATTAAATTTGTATTTTATCTGTGAGTTATATTTCTGCAGTGGAATTAATCTTTATTCAATAACTATGTTCATCCGTCTGTTCAGATATGTCGGCTGATTATGATACAGGCAGACTCAGTCAGGATAATCAATAATAAGAAAAGCTGAAACTGACAGGGCAAAAAAGAGCCTTTACAAGAGAGGGTGTAAAAACTATCGGTAGTTCATATTATTAAAATTGATTCTTGCCGTCTTATTTTTATTCTGATGCACTCGATTACCGGTCAAAATATGAGTTTATTCAGATAAAAAGACGCCGGAGATGCAACGATGGCCTCCGCAATGCTGGATAGAATATTACATTCACTCACATATCGTTCAGATAAAAGGAGAAAGCTACCGACTGAAACAGAAACGTAAGGCCTGGATTATCGCTGAAGCAAATCCTGAGTAAACAAGGTGGATCAATATTAGACCTTTGGTGATAATGATAAGTGGATCACTTTTTAGCCGTTGTCGACACTTATGAAAAAATAAGTGGTCAATAAGTCCTGGTGTTCAAAAGCTGGCATGGAAATAAATTAGGTGATTACAATACCGCTGGCGATAAATGACACAAGGAAAAAACCTCAGGTACATCAGCACAAATTTTTATTATCACCAGTCCTGAACTTCAGCATGAAATATCAGCCAGTTGGTTTTTATCAGCTACGCATTATAACTCCACTGCAATTTATCCACATCTGTCAGTACGTTCAGATAAGAACTGGTATTAGTTTTTGTTTTTAAACCATATGATACCTGCTATTTTATTATCCATACAGTTTTCTATATTTTCCTGTACCTCAGGGTACAGACATCATAATTAAGTTAATGAGTAATACAAGAGCACAATCAGCGAAAAATGTTTTTTTCTGCCGGTAACACATTCAATGCCATGTCTGTCCGAAAAACACCCATTACAGGCAAACAATATTTCACTGAAGATATCCGTGGTACAAAACGGACTGATTACCATCGGTTCAAAAACCAGACACCGGTTTGTGGACAGTATGGTAACGCCCACAGGACAATTCATAAAAGTCCGTTTTTCATCACCAATATATTATACCTTTTATAGCTTTCTTTCTGTTGTCAGTAATCCGGGCAATAATATTACGATAATGAAAAATGTGGCAAAAACAATAGCGAAAAGGCTCTGCGGGGTACTGAATACCGGGGCTCTTAACAGTAAGATCAGGTTGCTGAGAATAAAAACCAGGGGATACCGGAAAAGGGAACGTTTTAAACCGGGAGTAGCATTTCACTTCGGAAAGCCGGATATCAGTTTTTAATATTAATAAATAGTATCAGGACAAATTCGCCGCCACCATTCCGGAGGCTTTTGAACTGACCTCGTCATGATGGCAGGAATGTCAGGTAAGGCGGGTCAGTCCAGTGCAGTTTAAATAACATGTTCCAATTATTTATGAGTAAGACTGACCAGGTCATACTTAATTATCCGGCCAAACCTCTTTGGCAATTTCTCTCACCAACGCTATTTTGTCCCATTGCTGTTGCTCGAATAACGCATTCCCTTCTTCTGTAGATGCAAAACCACATTGTGTACTTAAACATAATTGATCTAATGGAAGGTATTTGGCTGCCTCATAAATACGGGCGATAACTTCAGCTTTATTTTCAAGCTTTCCTGTTTTTGATGATATGAGGCCAAGAACAACTTTTTTACCCTGAGTAACGTGTATTAAAGGTGAGAAATCACCGGCCCGGTCAGTATCAAACTCAAGATAGTAAGCTGATACATTTTCACGGCCAAAAAGGACTTCGGCAATAGGCTCATAACCTCCGCTTGCCGCCCATGCTGAACGATAATTTCCGCGGCAGACATGTGTTGTCAAAACAAGGTCATCCGGCGCATTTAAAATAGCCTGGTTATTCAATATCAGTAATGTTTCAGCTAAAGTTTTTAAATTATCACTGATAATTGTTTGATTTGAATGACAATTACAGCTTAAGCCTTGCTCTTTTTCGGCAATTCCTGAATTGTGGTAGCGTGAATCAACCATCATACCCCATGTACAATCATCGAGTTGAAGATTACGACACCCCGCCTGATATAATTCAACAATAAAGGTCTGATATGCCTTAGCAATGTCACTAACCAATTCCTCTGTCTCAGGGTAAAATTGTCGGGTACTTTCTATATTTTCAGGCCGATATAGTTCTTTAAAAAATTGAGCCGGGGCCGGAATCGTCAGGCGGGGGATAATATCTCCCTCCGCAAAAGGCAGTAAAAATTTAAAATGCCGGATAAAAGGGTGGTTGATCCCACTTATTTTACCGGTCAGACGAGCGGTTTCAGGCTTTGTCTCAAGTCCATTAAATTCATATCCTTTTGACAGAGTTGATTTTTCAACTCCGCTCAGACCCCACATAAAATCTAAATGCCACCAACTACGACGAAACTCACCATCTGTAATAACTGATAGTCCTGCTGCTTTTTGTTTCCCGATCAATTCAATAATTGCTTTATTTTCAATAAGCTCAAGTTCATCCCGGGATATTTCACCTTTAGTGAAATTATATCTCGCCGTATGTAAATATTCAGGGCGAAGATAGCTGCCAACAACATCAGCTCTGAATGGAGGGGTGAAAGTTGCCATGTTATGACCTTCCGTCTATATTTAAATTTAGTGTTTCAATATATCATTGCCCCCTGAACAGGATGCGGAATTAATTTCATCTTAAAGTGAGGTTTATTCAACTTCATAATTATAATGCAGTAAAACAAATCTGTTAACTACAGACAGATATTAGTCAATTAGTCAGACTGAGCAACTGAATTACCAGACACCTTATTCCTCTTATAATAAAAAGTAGTTTCAGAACTATCAGACCGCCCCTGAAGTCCGGTGAAGATGTTGCACCGGTATCTAAACTGGCCGCCGTCAACAAACAGCACTGTGAACATCAGCAACTGCCGGGTAAAAAAACACAGAAACGGGAACCCGGGAAAGAGTACTTATTGAGTCAGAAACTTCTCAAGGAACTGACGCGTACGTGGTTGCTCAGGATTGGTAAATAACTGCCTGGCTGTTCCCTGCTCCACAATGCGCCCCGAATCCATAAATATCACCCGGTCAGCCACATCACGCGCAAAGCTCATTTCATGAGTCACAATGATCATCGTGCGTTTCTCCTGTGCCAGTTGACGTATCGTACTGAGAACCTCCCCCACCAGCTCAGGGTCGAGCGCAGAAGTCGGCTCATCAAACAAAATCACTTCCGGCCGCATAGCCAGTGCCCGGGCTATGGCCACACGCTGCTGCTGCCCGCCGGATAAACTACGCGGGTAACTGGTTTCTTTCCCGGTCAGTCCGACCTTCGCCAGCAGTTCCCGCGCTGATACTGTCGCTGCGGTTTTGAGTTCACCTTTCACAATCACCGGCCCCTCAATAATGTTCTCCAGCACGGTACGGTGAGGAAACAGATTAAAGTTCTGAAATACGAATCCCACATGTTGGCGCAACTGACGAATTAACCCTTTTTGCCGGTTTAACGAACCCAGGGTGTCTATGGTAATATCACCCACACTGATAGTGCCGGCCTCAGGTTGTTCCAGCAAATTAATACTGCGCAGCAATGTTGTTTTACCGGAACCGCTGGGACCAATAATCGCCACCACCTCACCGGATTTCACCTTGAGATCAATATGGTGCAACACCGTCTGGCTGTGAAATTTTTTCACCAGATTTTTAACTTCAACAGCATTCATTTCGGCTGTCTCTCCTGGCGGTTAAGCCGCTCTTCAAAATAATTCTGCATAGTGGAAAGTACCGTCGCCATCACCCAGTAGATCAGCGATGCTGCCAGATACATGGTGAAAACTTCCATCGTCCGCGAAGTAATCAACTGTGCCTGACGGAATAATTCCGGTACCTGAATAGTCGCAGCCAGGGACGTATCTTTCACCAGGCTGATAAAACTATTACTCAGCGGCGGCAAAGCCACACGGACAGCCTGCGGCAGAATAGCCCGGTGTAACGTCTGCCATCGTGTCATACCGATGCTTGCAGCGGCTTCCCACTGACCTTTGTCGATAGAAAAGATGGCTGCCCGCAGTGTTTCCGAGGTGTAAGCGGCGGTATTGAGTGACAGGCCAATCATCGCTGCAGGGACCGGGTTCAGCTCAATACCAAACTGCGGCAGGCCGTAGTAGATCATAAAAAGTTGGGCAATCAGTGGCGTACCGCGAAAAATGGAAATATAAAAACGTGCCAGCCAGCGAACAGACAACCGGGACGACATACGCATCAGCGCGAGAATAAAGCCCAGCAGCAGGCCGAAAAACATGCCGCCAATACTCAGCTCGAGCGTAAATACTGCACCTTTAAGCAAATGTGGTAAAGATTCAATAATCAGTTGGATACTTTCTTGCATGGGTATTTTTCTATTAGAGGCATTACAACAGGCAAGTAACGCCGGAGCCGTCATCAGTATGAATAAAGAGAGCCTGACTTACATTTTTGGGGCACTTCAGGCTAATACTGCAAACCGGGTCTGCCATCGCGCGCACTCCCCTGGCTGGTTATCCTCCGGACGAGCCTGCACCTTTACCGCCGCCATACTGCCTGTATCAATATTCCGTTTAATAAAATATCGCGGCCAGAATAACAGGATAAACGCGGCAGATATTCGGGCAACTTATCAATGAATTCTGAGAGTGAGAACCTCATTTAATTATGCAATAGCATAACGCCTCCGCTATTCATTATTTTGATATTCTTTTTGTTACGCACGTTCAAACGGATGAAATAAAAAAGGCGCCATATTAAAGTGCCTTTTTTGTAATTACGTTGATTACTTAGTCACATCCGTACCAAACCATTTATCTGACAGGGATTTCAGCGTACCATCTTTTTGCATATCGCTAATGGCACTATCAACGGCATTAAGCAAATCTTCGTTGCCTTTACGCAGCAGTACACCCGCTTCCTGACGGGAAAATGGCTCTCCGGTAATGACCAGCGTATCTTTGGTTTTCTTAATCAAATCCAATGCAGCCAGGCGGTCTACCAAAATGGCATCAATACGACCTACACGCAGATCCTGATATTTCGTCGGGTCATCATCATAGGTGCGGATATCGACACCCTGTACATTCTGGCGCAACCATTCTTCGTAGTTTGACCCCAGACCGACACCTACCTTCTTACCTTCCAGGTCAGTTGCCGTATTAATATTACTCTCATCACCTTTCTTTACCAAAGCCTGAATACCTGAGATAGTATAAGGCGTTGAGAAATCATATTTTTTCTTACGTTCACCTGAGATGGTGGCCTGGTTGATAACCACATCAATACGTTTGGAATCCAGTGACGCCAGCATACCGTCCCATTTGGTTGGTTTCAGCGAGGCTTTTACATCGAGGTGTTTCGCCAGTTCTTCTGCGAACTCCACTTCAAATCCGGTGAGTTTTCCATCGTCTCCCTGAAAACTAAACGGCGGGTAAGTCCCTTCCAGGCCTACCAATAGTGTACCGCGCTCTTTGACTTTGTTTAACAGACCTTCATCTGCATAACCCTTCACACTGGTCCCTGCCACAAATGCAATCGCCATCATCCCCATCAGAGCCAGGCGTCCCGGAAATGCTAATTTCATAATTACTCCAAATGTTGTTATTAATGAAACGATTATAGGGAGAGGTCTGCTGACAACAAGTCAGACTTCGCTATATATTATTCATTTTTAATATATAGCGAAGTGGTCATACGGAATATTTTCTGCATTTGCAGATTAGCCAGATAGGTCACCAGACACTTAGTCTCTCTTAAAATAGGGGCTGTCTTAGAACCATGTTTAACACCAGCCAAAATAATAAGATAGTTGAAATGTTATCAGTACCTGAACGGCGCAGGACGAAGGAATCGCCCAGTCTTAAAGACACTTCAGAGTCATTTAAAATGGCTTAGTTACCGGAAAGCCTCAGACTCAATCCACTTTTGGACTGAGCTGTATAAAAGAGCGGATATAAAGGTATGCGGATGTTTTTACCAATGCCGGGTCGTCGATATACCAGTAAGGACATGTTGACGCCGGATGAGCATAACCGTCGCATTTTTTGCCGAAGATTCGCTCAAATTCTTTTTGTCGCGCTGCCAGAGTCACACCGCTGAGAACTATTTTGTATTGCCCGTATTTTGTTGCCGGATGAATATATAGACGCTGTTTATTCCTGCCTGACTGAGGATCCACAAAAAGGCTCATATTACCCTTACTGACACTCTGTTGATGAAACATCACCCGATATCCCGTTGATTTTAGGTTGCTATTTAATTCAGCAACAAGTGACTGTACCATTTCTCTTACTGTTTCTATACTTGCCATTAACCACGCCCTTAACTTGTGTAGTGAAAATAACTATACGGTAAGTACCAAAATAGCGGGTTGTCCCCCGGTTAATTTAAGCAGCGCGTTTTTCCCGCTCCTGATTCAGAGTCACTGTATATTTCTGCAACCAGCTCTTGATTTTTACAAAATATCTCAGGGCAATCAGGCAGCAGCAACTCAACAGCAAAAGTTGCCGGAGCAGAACGGTACAGGGCGGATTCCGCCCACCGACAATCTGTATCGGTACGCTGATTTTTACGTTTACTAAATACTGTCTTTTGTCCGCTGTTGTTTCATTTTTTGCCTGCAGAATGCAGGCATACCACATCCGGAAAACAAATGCCAGAATACCCCGTTCACCAGAAAAGACTCATTTCAACACCAGATCGTTAATTAACACTATCCGGTGTCTGTTGATGTGATTTTTATATTTTCAGGTGTCTTTCTGAAATTTTTTAACGTTTCATCATATGGTAAATTTTCTGAGCCGGTTTTTTACCGGGTACCACTCACATGCCTCATGAATCAGCGAAAATAATACGTTCAACATATCAGATAAAAATAATAAAACTGTACTTTGCATATTTCCAATTAATACAGTTATTCTTCACCCACTTACTAACCACGTCCATAATAACAACCGGTCATAACATTAAAATAATACGGTAAACCGATAATGACTCAGAATAGTTGATGATAATATTTCCGGTCAGTGTATTTATTTAATAAAATAAGGTTACCACCACTGTGTCTGTATATGTCCCGGCATCCGGCCAGTTCTGCTGCGGAATAACGCCATACACTGTAGCACTCTGACTGCTTCCGGTATCAGATACCATACTCACGGTATTCACATGAACAGAGTCCCCCCACGGCGCTGAGCCTGCCGCATCCTGATAAAGCTGATAGATAACACAGCTTTTCCCGTCACAAAGCTGCCGGCTGTTATCTTTATAATGTAATCCTGACCCCAGCCCCAGAAAAAATGCCGTTCCTGCCGGACATTGCGCTGTGATTGTCGCTGTGGTTTTTGATGATAATTGTTTCCCGCTGACCGGAGACAGTGCGCCAAAATTCATATCACTGACCCTGTCTATACGACATCCCTGTCTGATTTCCGTTCGGGCCGACATCGGTGCCGTCCGTATATTGGTGTCCGGCATCGCATTGCAGACCGGTAACTGCTCCGGCTTTTCCGCAGCCATAAATTTAATGACGGCCATAAAGTTATAATTATAATAAGACTGCGCTGCCAGTGATGTCTGATCCGGTATTATTTTTGCAGACAGATTAAAATATGCTTCCTGCGTGGATGACGGCGGCAGAGTATAATCAATCTGTGCATACTGTTGTGCTGAACGGCTCAGAGGTGCACTCTGATCATTCAGCGGATAAATATTAAAAAAAAGCTGATATGCAGGATAGCTGTTTGTCCGCATGGATAACGGGGCTTCGTCCTGCAGACGCAGACAGGCACGTATATACCGGGCTGTGCTTTCGTAGTTGTTGCAGGTAAAAACCACTTTACCGGTTGTTGTATTCCCCTGCCCCTGGGTACCGGCACCAAAATTGAAATCAGCGGGACCGCCGTTCCAGCAGTTACTGCCGGCAGACAACGGCGGTGAAAAAGAAATCAGACAGAGTAAAACCGGCAGGCTGTTCTTTATAAGCATACTGCATTTTCCTCAGTAAAAGCGGCAGAGCTTCGTATTGTTTCCGGTATCAGAATATCACACTGTCCTTCCGGCCAGGTGACATTAATCTGCTGCCCCGGCTCCCATGACTCCAGATAAATCCGGCTGTCATAGCCGACAACCGTTTTTTGTGTTCTGTTTTTTGTTGTGACTGCTGACGCAAACGGCAGAGGCTGTCCGTTTTTTAATTTAACATTCAATAATATTGCGTGTGTCCGGTACACATTAAACATCACCCGTGTTCCGGTTCCTTCCCGTAATATCACCGTTTTTTCTGTATCCCTGATACGGTAATCGGCAGGAAGTGACAAAGCATTAATCCTGATTTTCTGCGGTTCATAACCATACAGGTCATTCAGCAGTAAAAAACCGTTTTTATCTGTTTTACCAACCTCGACGTTCTGCAGGTATACCGGGATATCCGGCAGTCCCGCAGTATCGGCAACGGCAAACGCATTACCCAGCGACCGCATCAGGTAAACCTGTCCCTCCAGGACGCCAACTGCACCATTCCCCGCCGCAAACCAGCTGTCCTGACTGTTATTCCGGTTATAACCAAGCTGCCATTCATTTATGTTATTACGCTGACTCAGGTCTGCATGAAAACTGTTACCCCGCCCTGTCCGGGATGACACTCCCCAGCCCCAGCCGGGTTTATCCGGCACAAGACTTTTCTGATACTGAATCTGCTGACTGAACCGGTGATCTTCATAGCCGGTCTGAAGTGAAATATAGTGCCCGGAGGAAAAAGGAATATTCATCATAAAATAAAGTGCCTGATCGTTCTGATCTCCCAGCTCCCGGGTGGCATTAACGGATAATGTAAATAAATCAGACCATGTCCGGGACCAGGAAAGGCTGGCATACTGTGTTTTTGCTGACGGGTATTGCCGGGTTATCCAGCCGCTGCCGAATGTACCGGCCCTGTCAGAAGTGCCGCTGACAAACACACTGCCGGACTTTTCCGGCAGTGTGTTTCCGGCCATAACAGAAATATCCGCATAGTCCCGGCTGAACTGCTGATGATCAACAGAAATGCTGAACCGCGGATTATTCCACTGCCAGCCGGCACCCCACTGAAATCCGTTATTACCGGAATACTGACTGAATGCCGCATCTGCACGGAATACACCAAAATAAGGGGATATCAGCCAGTGATAACCGGCACCGCTGTTCTGAAGCACACCGCTTACCTCACTGTGTGCAGTCAGGGTCACCCGGTCACTTAATCCGTAACGTCCGTCACCCGTCATCATGAAACGGGGGTCATAACTGAACGAATGTTCACTGTAATCATCACGAAGCCAGCCGGCACTGATATCCCAGGTAAACAAACCGGAAGACAACAGCTGATTTGTATTATAAAGAGCCAAATCAATTTTTTGCTGCTGCCCGTTAATATCCGTGATAACTAACCGGGCGTTTCCCGCACCGGAAAAATAAGGAGCCGTATTTAATGTGAATTGCCCGGGTTCTATACGCTGCGAGCTGCTTTTAATACCCTCAATATATAAGTCAGCCGTTGAGGGTAATACCGCAGTATCGCTGTAAACAGGCTGTGATGCAGTGTTAAAATTAGGTTGAACAGTATAATTATGTGAAACATGAAAACCACCGAACCTTACACGGTTTGTCCAGGATTGTCCCCCGGTAATACTGTCTCCCAGCGTCACCACATTTAAAGAGTCGACATTACTGTATGTCCATGATGTCATCAGACGGGTAAACCGGCTGTCCGCCGCATCATTCGCCCGGTAAATCCGGCTGTTAAATGAAGATGAAAAATTTCCGCTGCCATACCCGAACAACCGTGCTTCCGTATAAGCACTGATACTGTCGCTGTATCTGTCCCGTCCGGCAAACAGGTCATAGTTAATAACACCGCCTTTTATCACCGGTGCTATCTGATCCTCTTTCAGTAAAAATCCCCGGCCGGCTGCCGGTTCATTCTGATGCCCCGCAAGCAGGTCTGCATCCGCGGTGACAGAAAGTGACTGGGTCAGCGGATTATAATTCAGCATCAGCCCCTGCCGGGGAGACAGTTTCAGCCAGCCATCCTGCCTGACAAATACCCCGCTGTTCAGTTGCAGGGACTGCTCTGCACCGGCGGACAACCAAAAGATGTCCCCCTCTTTTTTTACAGGAACAAGCTCAGGTAACGTCCGCTGATTAACAGTAATATCAAGATAGAGGATCTGCGGTGAGGATTCTGCGAAAACCGCAGACGGGTATCCCCCTGAATTAATAAGGATAAACAGTGAGACTGTGAGGTTCCGGTTGCTCATTAATGGTCACTTTCAATGTCTGTCCTGCAGAGATATTATCCGGCAATGGCCACTGCATCTGACTGTCAGCCAGCACATAACCCATCAGTCCTTTATTAATAATCTGCTCTTTCCCGTTATTGATGATAAATACATCACTTAATTTTATATGTTTTTTATTATTGTTACGGATAAATAACATTGCCGGCTTTACATGATTATCAATGCGGACATCCATTTTTCGGGGATCAACCGGGGCATCCGGAGTATGAATAAAAACCGGTAACGAATAACGGAGCAGAAATTTTACCGCGCTGTTATTTTCCGCGTTATCATTTCCCGGTAATTCATCAATAATCAGGCGGTAAGCCTGTTCTCCTTCTGATGCAACATCTCCCGGTATAATCACCCGGATGAGCTGTTGTTGCTGCGGCGGAATATCTGTCAGCGGGGGGCTGGCAATGATATCTTTTGTTTCGGAAAGTGTATTTTCATTTCCCTGCTGCTGCCAGCGAAATACCCGGATTTGTGCATTAATCGGCGTATCACCGGTATTGGAAACGTAGACTGCTTTGACTTTTTCATCCTGTGAAAAATCAATATTAACAGGGTAAACCTGTAACGTTGCGGCTGATGCTGTTGTCAGCAGCAGAGCTGACAGACAGACTGTTTTCAGTATGAGTCTGAACATAAATTAATGTTACCGGGGACCGGAAAACAGGCAGTATTTTAATCTTCCGGTCAGAAAAGTGTAATCAGTAATCGACCAGAATCGAAACCGTATCCTTATAAATACCGGCAGGTGCCTGCTGCAGTGAATTTGAGGCAATCTTACCGTAAATTTTCAGCTGCTGGGCAGTACCGGTACCTGTTTCTGCCATTCCGGTTGTCATCGGTACTTTTCCGGCCTGGTCTGTGAACAGAGAATAAGTCACTTTGTTCCCGTGCCCGTCGTCAAGAAGATAGTCATCAGCAGCATCCGCGGTCAGTTTATAGCCGGTTCCCGGCGTACAGGTGACAGACGCGGTGGCATCCGTAGCCAAATCACCGGCTGTGCTGTACTGCTCCCCGAAATTCATATCACTGACAGAAACAGTACAGGCTTTCAGCACAGTCAGATAGACATTCATGTTGGCACTGACCTGTTCTGATACCGGCGTTCCGGCAAATGTTGTTACGGATGTGCTCATGGCAACGGCAAAAATCAGCGGTTTTATTATTTTAATCACGGTATTACCTGGCGAAAATTAGGGTTAGGTATAATGCGTTTATCAGCAATATTAATGCAGCAATAAGATATAATTAAACATTTGCCGGCAGCTGCCGATATATCATTGTGTCAGCATAACAGTAATATAATGACTGTTATTTTTTATATTTTAAAATTTTCCTGCAAAAAAGCAATGGAATTAACATTTAATCATGCCAAAAACACAGTATTTGAAATTTAAATCTTAAAAATACGTCACATAAAGAGTTAATAAAATTTAAAGAACATATAAAAAAATCGTCCGGAATAATAACCCAATATGTAAATCCGGTGATATTGTCAGAATCCCCGACATTTTCATCTTACTAATTAATAAGAATTATATTTTTTCCTGACATGAATACACATCTAATTTGTAAAGTAATGTTTATATATTTTACACACCTACAGTGCAAACATGATGAAAATCCAATGGATTATACTGCGAATTTACATTGCGCAATTATTTTATAATGCTCGCAGTAAATGATTATTTTTGATGAAAACAGATCAACTCTGTAATTAACTCCGGAAGAATCGTCACTGAGACATCTGAGACATCTGATGCATCTGATGCATCCCTGAGTTCCCGGTACAGAAATATGACTGATTACTGATATAACCGACATATGTAACGGGTTCAGCGGACTCATAACCAAAATTCGGCCCCACACGGAAAGGCAGCCAGATGTCCGGTCTGACCTTCACCAGCGCGGCATACAGTAGTCAGGTGACATCTCTCTGGTTCACTGGTAATAGTCTTCACTGCTGATAAGACGCTCACACTATGATGTCTTTGCCAAATCATCTGCCTTTGATGGTAAAAATACTCACCAACTGCAGCTCCGGAGCAGGATATAGTTATCAGCACCCTCTGATAGAATTTTTAACAGTAACTATAGTGATCATTTTTACGTCCACGTCTCAATTATCAGATTGGACTTCTGATATACTGTCTGCACTATACCCATGAGCAGAGAAAACTGTATGGATAACGAGACTGTAGGTATTTTATGGTTCAAAAATAAAAACCAGTACCCGTCTTACCTGCATGCACTAACGGATGCAAATGAATTACCCCGCAGCTATACAGCATGGCTCAGCCAGACCAGCCTGTTTATCTCCCAGGCCGAAAGACAGGGCCTTCAGGTAATGAAAATTCACGCCGAAGTGCTTGAAGTTTATTCCTGGTGCCATAAAAATAAAATCAATTTTGATACGGATGCCTGCAGAAGGTTTGCCATGCTCAGGGCACGTAAAAAATGTCGTTAAATCAGATAATAAATAAAAATCGCTATTCATATATAGCCTATGAATAACCAAAAACCCAGCTAATAATAAAAAATACACCAAAAATCATTATATTATTTGCCCGGGCAATATATAAAAACAAGGCAGATAAAGTTAAGTTATTATAACAAATAAAATTCAATCTTATTTATTATAAATTAATCCTCTCTATTAAATGGCACAATCAATTACCACTTACGTATTTTTTTTAAATTAAGCAGCAGGAATCCTTTCGAGATAAAACCTAAAATTACTGGTACTGAAGAAAGGAAAGAGATCAGCCAGTGCAAATCCGATATTTCGTACCACTGACACGCCCTGATTTTTTTGGGTCAGAATCGTGACTGACGGAAATTTATCCTTCCATGTGCATAACACGTCCGCAGTATTATCATTTTAGCGTGCAGGTTATTCAACAGGACATACTCAAAATCACTGAAAATGAATGGTGCTTTTTTCCGGAATACTTACACACTATCTGAATTGATTGTTTAGAATAAATATTCAGTTTATCCTTAGATGCGCCCATAACCTGTCTAGCAAGTGGCTTGAACTCTCAACATTTTGCATTGTAAAACAACCGGTCTGATGCTCCTGCCACCAAGATTCGGATTCCAGTTCAGCAAGATATTCATTACGGGGGACCAGCAGCAACGAAAGCACGGGACGTTTTCGCTGCCATCTTAGGCTGTCATGATAAATATGAGCTGATGCCATCTCTTCAAGAATACGTTTGCTTCGTGACGTGTACTTACTGTCCAGGCAAATAAACTGAGTCATTCCAGAGTTTTCCACTTCCAATACTAAATCAGGCCGACGCATTCCACTGATGGAATGGGGAACATCAGGATCCAGTGAAGGTCTATGCAATATTGCGCGGAATGATTTTTGATTATGCAGCTTAATATTGAGACCTTCGTGTCTTGCGCGAAATGTGAGTCTTCCGGAGTGCTGAGACAAATTCCATTTCATATATGGAAACTTTCGCTTCAGGCCATTTGTTAAGGCAATAAAGCACCAGACTTCATAGATTTCCCAACTGGGTATAAGATAATGGCTCTCATCACTGACTAGTTCAGATATACCATCTCGCAGTAATCTTACCCCCATGCGCCATGTTAATTGGTAGTGAGGATGTCCGACCACAGAATCGAAATCTACCCCATAGGATTTTCCAGAATCTGTGGCTGAAAAGGGCAGTTGCTTGGCGACATTCCGCAAGTGTTTTCTGATTATTGTTAGATGATTAATTCTACGAGTTAGTCTCTCTTTCAGGCTGGTTCTGGTGCCGGAGTTTTCGTTAACTGTTATCTTCAGTTCACGTTTCAGGTCAGTGAGAACCTGTGTTACTCGTCGATTTATTAAATTTAACTGGAATTTGAGCTGGCGATTTGCCGGTGCGTCCCAAGTGTTATTTGTATGAGTCGCCTGTACCTGCAGATGTTGAATATCTCTGAGGGTGGAACTGGTATTAACTCCCGTCCTGGTTAATAAATCGGCATGTTGAATGAGTTGCTGCACAGTAGATAGAGTGAGCTTTTTCAATCTTCCCAGCGTATACCGTTGAGTTTGTTGTTCATAGCCTTGAACCGGGTTTAGAAGGACGGCTTTTAATCCTTCAGCATAGCGCGGAAAGAACTGCCTGATTCGTGCGTAACGTAGCCATACCCCAGCAAAGCGTGAAATGCCACCCAACTGATGTTGGCCGGGTTCACTTCCCACAAGTCTTATACTGTCAAAATCAATAATATCCTGAATAAATTGTTGCCAAGATTGCTTACCACTTTTATCCGGGTCATTACTCACATCGACACGCCAGCTTATAATGGTGGTCTGATCGCCAAGGATTAGTTCAAGATCAACTTCTCCTGCGTAGAAACCCGGCTGCCATATCCAATAACCGGGTATTTTCTGCAGGCAGACATCATCAACATAAAGCTGCGATGACTGCAGATCTTCCGGGCATTCGATAAGGTACCTGCGGTGTTCTGAAAACCCCTCTATAGGCTGGTTTGCTATATCCAGCACTGCAGTGGGGGCTGCGCTGCGATCTTCTTCCTCCCAAACCCTAAGTCTCATATCAGCGCCAGAACCTCATCATACCTGCATCCTCCAGGTCAGCAGATAAGGATATTAGTTTATTTGCACACCGTGGTAAGTTGAGTTTCAGGCAGAGGGCATAACAGTCATGAAGCATTTTTCTCAGACGAACACTATCTGAGCCACGAAGCTTAGGCAAAACGCGTGCATAAATGACATCATCAAGGGCATCTATAAGATTGAAAGAAGTCAGCTGTCGTGCAAGTGAAATGTGACTGAGCACATCTTCTACGGTGCGCCAACCAAAGTGCAGGCGCTCAGGCTTTAAGTAATCCATCAGCGAAGTTAAAACATCCCTAATGTAATCCTGTTCTTCTGCACTGAGTCCGTAGCTACCCCATCTTGGGAAATTTTTCAGGTCGATCTCCCAAAACTCCATAGTCCAAGCTCGGTCAAGCACTTTATCAGATAGGTTAAGCGTTGTTTCATCCATGTTCAATGTTCCGATAAAAGCGACATTAGAAGGATAATGCAGGCGAGCGGGCACACCATCAAACATATCGCCTTCACTGTGAAGCATTATTTGTGTTCCTGATTCCATCGCAGATAGGAAGGGCGCGAAATAATGCTCCGGGTGCGAGAGATTCATTTCATCGAGTATAACGACGAACGGGATTTCTGGTGAATTAGCCGCTTTCAGCAAAAAGTTCAGTAACGGGGTACGGGTATAACTTTCTGGTCTCAGAGGGTTTATATAGCCCAGAAGTGCAGATGGGTCGTACCAACCGGGTTGTACGGGTTGAACAAACCAAGTTTTTTTCTCTTTATCAGTGGAAGGGGCAGGGTGATGAGTGCTTAGCGACTGAGCGTATCTCAGCGCGAGTTGTGTTTTACCCGATCCTGAAAGACCGGCCAGTATTGCGAAGTGCCGCTGTTTGTGTGCCCAAAGTCCCAAATGAAGTTGCTCAACCTGACGTTTCCGGAATGCACTATCTTTTATCACGTCATTGATGATGGCATTTATTTTAAGATAATTAACACTGATCACAGGTGAAATCTCTTCCACGTCCAGGTCTGTTTCAATGATAGGCGCTTGAGGTAAGAATTCGGGCTGCCACGTAATGCGGTTAGCCCATCCAAGGCCTTCCTCCGTAAGACTGAAGGTTTTCATTTCGTCCTTTTTAACTAAGCCGAGTTGAATAAGCCAGCTTAGTATTGAACGGGGTACTGTTTCTGAGGTCCATCCAAAATGAACTTTGCGGAGTAAAAGCAATAACTGCGTAAAACTTTTGCTTCCGTCTTTCATCGCACACAGTACATGATCCACACCCAGTATATGCGTGATCATTACCGGGATTAGTTCTTGTGGATCCTGCGTTCGGAGAAACGCTACCCCACGGGAGGAGAGGCTAAATATATCCCCCTCTTTTTCAATCACAAAGAATTCGTTGCTGAGGATGCTGATAATGGTATTCAGAGTGCTGCTTTTTGATTCAGGAAATTCTTCCTGTAGAAAATCAATTAAATCATTGCGTGATTTAGGTACCTCTAAAAAATACAGCACACTTTTGATAGTACTCAGACCGCCTTTAAGTGACGTTAGTCCTTTACGACGTTGTTCGGCAGGTTGATGCTGCAGGGTAATCTCTCCGGTTTTACTCAGAGCTTCCGGCTGGCCGCTGTCTTCATTCTGGCGAACCGTTACTAACGATAGCCACGGTAAAGTCATTCGTGCTGCAACTTCCCTTAAATCCTCCCCCGGCTCCCCAAGCAATTCATTCATGTGCTTGGTTATCTCCAGCTGCAATCTCACTATGTTTAACTGCACATTGCCAAACCATATCCTGGCGATTTCATATGCTGGCGTAGAACTACTCACGCTCGTTAGCTTGCGAGGCCAAAATGCAGCCAGAGCCCGCATGACCAGCAAATAAGGAGTTGCTGTAGTGAACGGGCGAATATTCTTTAGAAGGTCGTGATAAAAGTCATCCAGCCAAATTGCGCAGTCATCTGGACTTTTGTCATCCAGTGATTCCATTGATTTTTCTGCTACCCAATGGCGAAAGGTATTGTCCGCAATCGCTTTACTGACATCTATTGCTCCCTGCCCAGCGTTGCTGATTGGATTCTGCCTCCACAATCGCTGTTGAAACTCATAAGACGAGCGTGTTTCTAAATCCGCCTGACTGACCTCAATGAGGAATGGATGAAGGTTGTTCAGCCACGTCGGACTTTCATTCCAGGGATCAATTGTGTTAAGAAGTTCTTTAAGATTTTCTTTGTTAGTGTAGTCAGTGCGCACAATAGTTTCCTCGCTGCATAGGCATACGATGCAATTAATTCAGAGGCTGATAAAAAGCATTGGTGAACTTTCCATGGCGAAACTGATAGAACCAATGATCTTTTTGGATAAGCATACCAGATGCAGTTTATAAAAGCGTCTGGTTCATGAGGCTCTAAACCGCCCGGGAAACCAGAGGCTATCATTTTCATTGTGAATATTCGTTTTGATTGTTATGACAGAACATATCCCAGATTTCACCTGTCCTGCCAGATAAAAACATATCATCTCCGTCCTCAATAACAGGGAAAGAGAGAAGCGTCAGCCCCTTGGGCGGCTCATATACTTTTACTACGAATCGCCTGAATCCTGCGGGTAGCTCTTCCTTATTAAACGTGAAAACTTCACCGCAAATGTAGCCATGAAACGCTCCGTTTTGCATTTTTTTATTAAAAAAATAAGTGATATTTTTAAACTCAGCAATCCCCTGATATTCAAGCAAAGTTGAAATATTAACTTTCGTTTGTTCGATGGGGTCAATATCAGCTGTTTTGGTAAAAGAAACACCAAGAATAAACGACATAACCATCAGAAAAATGATAGTAATCATTTTAGCGACCAGAAAAATTGTTGATTTATATTTCATTTTATCTCACTATTAAATGAATCTATAACATAGATTATTCCCCTGTTTAATCTCGTCATTAACTTCCGTATATCAATTATATTTACAACGTGTATCTCTCTTAATTAAACGTCCTGCAAAGATATAAACTCACTGTAATTTAACCATATAATGAATGTATGGGTAATTAAAAAAACACTATTTTATGATGATGATTCATGTTGTTTACTTTTTTTATCTCCATAGACTTCAGAATCTAATAATAACCGTAATATATCCATAAATTTCCATATACTCATTCCCAAGGCTTCTGAAAACATCTGTAACTGTCCCAGTGTCATTTCACTTTCAGCCCGCTCGTAACGTGAAATCTGCTGCTGACTCAGCCCTACATAAAAAGCTAATTCCTCACCACTCAATCCTTTTTCTATCCGTAGTTTACGAAGTAATATCCCGACACACTCCTGCAGTGTCAGTCCTGAATTTTCAATATATTTTATCGGATATAATTTTTTAGCTTTCTTTATTTTCATGATAAACCATAAGAGATAGTAAAATTACAAAGGATATAACCGGGTTATTTTTACCATGATTACATCATATTATTTAATATAAGGAAGTATCTTTATCCCACAAAAGATACTTCCTGTTCAGACCTGATTCAGCTTATTTCCACTGGTATTTCACGCCGATCATCGCACGGTCACCGGAGTAATCATCCGCGCCCATCTGATGAGAAACGTTACCCCAGACTGTCCAGTTTGGTGAAATCTGCCCTTCCACACCGGCCTTGATTTCAAACCGGTTCGCCGGACGATCATCACTGAAGGTGTAGTGTTTATTAAAGGTCATATCACTCTTCGCCGTACTGTGCAGCCAGTTAACCTCAACAAACGGCTGCGCAGATTTATCGGACTGTTTCTGGTTTGCGTAAGTCAGGCGGGCACCCAGACGGGTATCCACACTGTTGCTGCGCTCACCTTTCATTTTCAGTCCGGTACCGTTACTGCTGTCATCGGAATCATACGAATTAAAGATAACCTGCGCCTGCGGTGTTAACAGCCACTGTTTATCCGCATCCGGTTTGTACACCGCCATGCTGTAGCCGGTTTCAGCAGAGGCGCTGACTAAGCGGCTCTTATAATCCGATGAGCTGCCGGCCATGGAGACTTTATTATCAAACCAGGAATACTGTGCCCAGACATCCACATAAGCATTGTTTTCATCTTCGCGGTTCTGATACCAGGTACCGTATAAACCGACGCTGTAGGCACGATCAATTTTCGCATCGGCTTTCGTACCGGTCCGTTTGGCACTGCTGGTGTAATCAGACTTACCGATTGCCCCCATGATACCGCCGCGGATCGTGGTGTCCTGTGCATCATTGTTCCAGTTGATAATATCGCCGCCCAGTTGGGTGGTGTAGGTATCCCCTTTCAGACGCAGTGAACGGCTGACCGCATCCTGACGCTGACGATCCCCGGTGATCCGCAGCCAGACAGAAGAGGCGTTTTCATCCCCTTTAAAGCTGTCGGCATAGTGTGGCTCGCCCAGGCGATCATGCAGGGTCATGGAGAACATGCCCAGTGCCGCCGTGCGGTTAGCCATGTGTCCGCCGATTTCCGGGTTCACGTTACGGTTCGGATCTTCCTTGTTTTCATCCGGCGGATAAACATTGGTATCGAAAGAGTCGAGATACCAGCTGTCATCTTTATACCCTTTGTGTAACAGGTATTCGTATACCCCGATAGCAACCGGCCCGCCCAGTTTAAAGGCATTTTTATCGGATTTTCCGCCGACATGAACCACTTTAATCGCATCCGGCTGTTTCAGGGTATCTGCACCTTCGCCACCAACATTATTAATGTTCAGCGTGGTCGCGCCGTTTTTCCCGGTGTACACATTACCGTCAACCACCAGCTGGTCAGTCATTGTGTCTTCGTGACCTCTGTTCAGCACGGTATTCAGTGTGATCGAACCGCCGTTCGCAGTGAAATCCCCGCCGACATTCAGACGGCTTTCGGTCTCTTTCTGACTCGCAAGCCAGATGCTGCCACCGTTGTTGACAAAGTTGCCGTCAACGCGGTAATCCGTTGCCTGTCCGTGATCTTTCTTGTCCAATTCACCGACATAGAACTGACCGACGTTATTCACGCTGCCTTTCAGTGTACCCTGACCGGCAAATGTTCCCTGAGTGCCGATATTCACCTGACGGCTGTTCATCACCAGCGCGGAATCATAGGTCCCCGCCTGTAATGTGCCGTTCTCAATCTCCGTTGCACCGGTGTACTGCGCCGATTTATCTGTCAGCGTGATACGGCCCGTACCCTGTTTCACCAGTGTCCCTGTCCCGGTGACACTGTTGGTCAGATCCCACGGCTGTTTGCCGTCATTGTGCGTCAGCACCAGCGTACCGGTGTTTTCAATCGCCGCGCTGCCGATATGCTCTGCCTGTGAGGCACGCAGTGTACTGTCTGCATCCGTAGTGAAACGTCCGCTGAACCCGCTGTTATCCGCTGTCAGCTGAGCATCCGATTTCTGCGCGATTTCGGTGGTGCCGCTGCCGGTCAGCTGATTACGCAGCAGACCCTGTGCACCTTCCGTGCGCAGCGTACCTGCCACTGCAATCAGGCTGTCACCCAGACCCGCGATATTACGGATAGTGGCCTGTGCAGGCTGATCGATAGTCACTGCGGAATGCATCCCGCTATTCGCCCCGGTGATAGTCAGTGTGTCATTATTCACCACCAGCTGACCCGCCTGAGTACCGCTCAGAGAGCCGTTCACCTCACCGCCGTTTTTCACCGTCAGTTTGCCGTTACCCAGCGCCACCAGGCTGTTTGCCGCAGACGTGAGTTTCCCGGCGGTCTGCTCTGTACCGGCACCGGCTGTGCTGGTCAGTTCAACCGCGGTACCGGATGCCAGATCCAGTAACTGCGTATTCCCTAACACATTATCCGCTTCTGCCCGTAATTTACCGTGACGGACAAACGTGCTGCCGGTGTAATCATTACTGTTATTAGACAGCGTGACGTATTCACTTGCGGTATCAATTGCCAGGTCGCCCTGTCCGGTGATTTTCGCCCCGAGGTTAGCCGCTGAACCGGATTTTCCGGACCGTGCTGCCAGCACCAGTGCATCACTGCCTTTGCCCTGCAAGTCCACTTCGGTCAGCTGATAAGCCACATACAGCCCGTCCGCCTTACCGCTGGCGTTTGCACTGGTCTGTAAGCCGTAGTCATAGGTGCCTTTCGCCACCACTTTACCGTCCTGGCGCAGATCCTGCTCTGTCTTCGTATTTGACGGGATCACATTGCCGTCTTTATCCGTCAGCTGCAGATTCAGACTGCCTTTGTAATCTGAGGCTTTACCGGCAGTTACCAGCTGAACCACAGAATCCCCTTCGTCCTGTTCCAGCAGCGGCACTTTATTATTGACTGACGGCGTTGGCAGATTATCAAAACCATCCGCTTTCACCTGAACAGTCCCTTTCGCGTTGTCCAGTTCCAGAGAGTTCACGCTGATATGACCATCCGCCTTGCTGCTGCCGGTGATATTGTCGTTAAAGGCCAGTGTCCCGCCGCTCATCGCCAGGCGATCAAATGACTGTGTACCGACGCCTTCACGGACTGTCGCAACCGCTTTATCACTGATATCCAGACGGGATTTCTGCAGTGCGCGGGTGTTGTCACCGGCGATATCAAACGTACCGTTTGTCAGACGCAGCGTGCCGGTGAACTTATCCCCCGCAAAAGCCGCGCTCTTATTATTAAAGTTAAATGCCTGACCCGCTGTTGAGGTGGTGACCAGACCATCCCCCTGCAACTGATGGGCAAAGGTATCGGCTTTATTCTGATTGATAAACAGCTCACCGCCCTGTTTTACGGTGATACCATCATCCGGCATCTGCTCATTCAGCGTGATATCGGTATTGCGCAGTTCAAAACGGCCTTCCTCAACATTGAGTTTTTCAAAACCGTCAATTTTACTGCTGTTTTGTAACACATAGTGGCTATCCGTACCTTTCAGTGTCAGCATATCCTGCCCGCCGCCGCCTGCTGTCAGTTTACCGAACAGGGCATCACTTTGTGCTTCAGTAACATTTTGCAGAATCACATTATTCTGACCATTACCGACAATCCCGTTCACCAATTCCGTGCCGCCGTTCAGCGTGATGGTATTATTCCCGTGACCCGTCATCAGTGTGTCAGTCTGAGCCGTATCCTTCATTTCAATCGTGTTATTACCGTTACCGGCCGACAATGTTCCGGTTTTCGCGCTGCCGCGCATCGTCGCGGTATTGTCGCCGTGACCGGTGATAAGCTCGCTGGTTGTACCGCTCAGATCAATCCTGTTGGTGCCGTTGCCCAGTATGGATTTTCCGCTGATAGTCCCGCTGTTGCCGAAGCTGATATTGCTGTTCTGACCCGCATCAACCGCGATGCCGTTTTTTATATCCGCCGCAATAATTTCGCCGCTGTTGGCGAAGCTGAACGCATTTTTCAGCGCGGTCAGATCCACCACACTGTGGTCGGACGCTGACGTCAGTTTGCCGCTCTGTTTGATAGTTTTGGTCTGACCCAGCACCACCAGTGCGGATTCACCTTCCGGAGATTCGATATTGACATTCATACCGCTGGTAACATTACCGGACGTATTGGTCACGATACCGTTACCGCCCTTATCTTCCACATTGATAGTGGTATCTTTGGCGCCGGAGGTATCGAGATCGCTTTTCGCCATCGTCATACCGCCTTTGCCGTCATCCGCTTCCAGCCTCAGACCGGAGGCCTTTTCACCGCTGACATTGATAGTTCCGCTGCCGGACAGTTTAAACGCACCGGCATCATCATCGACATTCAGCAGATGAAGACCGCTGCCGCTGCCGGTAACGTCAATATTGGCGTTATCCAGTTTCACGTTTGAGCCGGAATGTGCCCGTACCGCATCCGCCGAATTTTCACCGAGGATAGTACCGCTGCCTTTGATGGTCATTGAGGCATCTTTATTCAGACGGACAGCCGCGATACCATTATTGGCGGTGATATTACCGGTAGTGTTATTCACCACGGAATTTTTGCCGTAAATATCGACACCCACACCATTCACGGTAATACCGGTGGTGTTATTGACGGTCCCGGTTTCCACACGGATGCCGGTGGCGTTATCCGCTTTACTGAAATCAATATTACCGTCGTGATTGAGCACACCGCCGTTGATCAGCTTATAACCGATCGCGTTTTTCGCGATATTGTCATCCGTTTCCGTTTCGCCTGATTTCAGGTGCGCTTTTGAGGTCAGTGTGGTTTTAGCCGATCCATTTTTGATTGTATTACCGTTAATATCGTAATAATTGCCGTCAATCACCGCGATGGTTCCGCCTTCGCCGGTAACACTGATAGTGGTCTCGTTATCCAGCACAACCTTACCATCTGCTCCGGCACCATTGGCCAGATACAGCCCGGTCGCGTCTTTCCCTTTGACATTCAGTTTCATACTGCCGGTTTTGACTTCTGTACCGTTATCCGCAATATAAAAACCACGGCTCCTTTCACCGTTTACATCGAAACGGTAGCTTGTTTTTTCATCACCTGATGCCAGGAACTGTGCTTTCTGGTCGACCCGGAACAGAGTCGAGTCCTTATTGTCCAGCTCCAGTTCGACGGCACTGTCGCCAAAGTTAATTTTAGAACTGTCAGATTGATCACTGCCTTTACGGCCGGCAATCCAGTAACCAGTCTGGTTTACTGCATTTTTATCAAAAATAACACGGCCGCTGTTAAGGTCAATTTCACCACCAATACGGGCAAAGACCCCGACAGTGTTATCCCCCTGAAGCTCAACAGTTCCGCCCTTAATATCAACTTTGGCATCATCAGCTCGGATACCAGTCGTACCCGCTGGCTTAGTTGTGCCGGTGGCGGTTCCGTTGTTACTGGCGATGACTTTGCCGGTATGTGTAATTACTGTGTTACCCAGCGCAAACAAACCGATGGAACCCTCACCGGACACCCTTATAGTTCCGCGGTTTTCGATAACATCACCGGTATTTTTTGCGCCGGATACCCGCATACCGACAGTGTATCTGCCTGCTGTATCAATATCCTTATTATTAACAACTGTCAGTTGTGAATCCTTATTGCGCGCCGCCGTTGATGCCACATTGATTCCGACGGCATTACTGACACCCTCACTGATATTAATTTTTCCGTTGTTTTCAATCGTGTATTTTTCTCCGGCATTAGTGGTACTATCCAGTAATGCAACCACCGCATTCGACACAGAACTCATATCCCAAGTGTCATCCCGCCGGCCGCCGGCGAGAGTGATACCCTCTTCACCCCCCATAAGGATATCACCCTCATTGGTAAACGAAGCACCGACGACCCTGACCCCGGTAACGGTCCCCTGTCCCTGATCTATCCCCTTCTGACCCAGCAGAATTCGGGCACCTCCTTTATTGATAACCCCCGCACCACCGGATGCGGTCACACCGGTGTTGGCAGTCACATCTTTATTTAACGGGTCATTATTGGCGAGGTTGAATGCTTCAACAGCAATAGTACCGAGGTTGGTATACTGACCCGTTTTTCCCATAACCTGATCACCGTAGATACGGGTTTTGCCGTCCCCCAACTGCAGTATACCGGTCTGATTGTTGGTAAATTCGGCACCAACGATTAAGGCATTCTGTCCCTTGTAATTCGGTACAGAGGTTGTGGCGTCATGGAATACTTTTGCGCCGTCATGCGCAAAAATATGGTATGCACGATAACGACCTGAATTTGCAGAGGTTTCGCCACGGATATCCGCACCGTCCTTAATATTCAGCACACTGCCGTCACCGGCGGCCTCAAAAATAGATCGTCTGCCGATAGCAGCCGTAATAGCATCATTCAGAACAATGTTATCTTTACGTAATGCCTCAATCTTAATATCAATCTCATAATAATCCTGATCCTGCGGACGTGGTATAACAGTGGCTTCCATATAAGCTTTATAGTCAGCAGCGGGCAGACTGTTATTTTTTACCGCAGCGATCAGTATTTGGTTATAGGTATTTAATTCCTGCTCGTTCCCGATAGTGAACTCCTGACCGCTGTAGTATGTATCGTTACCAATCGTGACACCCTGATTATCTTTATCTGTGACCCCCGGAGGAAGTTTTATCTTGCCAACAAGCTGATTTTTAGGCTGAAATTTATAGTTAGCAATATTATCGGAAGATAAATCCATACCATATGCTTCACCGAAAGTGACATGCAGTTTACTGGTAGTGTCGATAGTGGCTGATTTCCCTTCGTCTGCGGCGGCCACAAACAATGAGCTGTCTTTGATATGTTTAATATCCCATTTTACGACAGGAGCATCATTATCAGCAGTCATGTTCAGAATACCATCTTTCACCTCAGCCAGAGTCAGGTGATAGAACGGAGACACCTCAGGCTGCTTTTCCAGCAGATATACACCTAAATTAGGGTCAAGGGTTGTTTTAAACGAATCAGTCTTATAAGCCTGTAAAACAGCATCTTTACCTTGTTCATTCTTATAGGTAATCTCCTCCATATCTGCACCTGATGGAATCTGCCAGTCCTGAACAGATTCCACTGTTGGAGGTATACCATCCTTGACCGGTTGACCATCCTTATATTGTGTAATTGAAAGAATATTATTTCCTTCACTATCCTTTTCATCTGACAATTCTTCAAGAGAAAACCATTTTTCCTGATAATCAAGGTTTTCAGGAATTCCCCAAAAACCAATTAAATCTGTAAAATATCACCATTACACAGAGAATGAGGATAAATTGTGTCAGTTATCGGCTATATCCGCGTGTCAACTATTGAGCAAAACAGTGATTTACAGCGAAATGCTCTTAACAGTATAAATTGTGACCATATTTTCGAGGATAAGATTAGTGGTAAAACCTCTGTCAGACCCGGTCTTAAACAAGTATTAAAAACTATTAAGGCTGGTGATACATTGGTTGTGTGGAAATTAGACAGGCTCGGTCGTAGTGTAAAGAATCTGATAACGCTTATATCTGAATTGCATGAACGGGGAGCACATTTTCGCTCGCTTACGGATAGTATAGATACCAGCACAACGATGGGGCGCTTTTTCTTTCATGTCATGTCTGCATTGGCAGAGATGGAACGCGAACTAATAGTAGAGAGAACTCTTGCCGGACTTGCTGCTGCAAGAGAACAGGGCCGGGTCGGCGGAAGACCGTCAGCATTAACACCTGACAACTTAGCCCAAATTGAGCGTTTGATAAATAATGGTCACAGCAGACAACAACTGGCAATTCTTTACGGAGTTGGAATATCAACAATATACCGATATTTTCCTGTATATAAACATAAAAACCATAATGAAAATAATCGATAATCCTTATATAATAAGAAGATATTAATAATATAGTGAAAAATGGAGATGTCATCAAATCGTATAATCTTTCAGAAATTAATGTTAAATTATTTTAATGCAATATGTTAAGTTATGGCCCTAACATTATAGCGTTTAATTTTAGCCATAACTATTACCCTCTCACAACAGGCTGCATTCAGTTATACATTAAAAATAATTCACAATACTCATTTTTGGATATGAATAATGATATACAACTAAAAAAAACAGATAAACCAGATTTATGTAAAATAACCCTAAATACACTATTTCTTTACATGGTATTATTGTAATCTAATAAAAATAGTTAGCAAAAAAGACATTAAACACTACTGACAACAACAGGCTTGAAACATAAAAAACAAGGTAACTCATTGATAAAAAATGATTTATTTTATAATTAAAAGTTAATCAATTTTGAGAAAAAGTATTATGAATAAAATATTCAAAGTCGTAAAAAATCAACGGACAGGGAATTCTGTTGTCGCATCTGAATTCGCAAAGGGTGCAAAGAAAGGGAAAAAACTGGCGCTGTTATCACTAGTAATGCTGATGGGAAGCGGGCTGAGTGTATCTGCACAGGCCGATGACTCAACTACTGCTGCTGGGCAGTGGTTAGAAACTGAGTATCTCCCTGCACAATATGAATATGACAGCACAAATAAATCCTGGCAATGGGTGAATAATTCAAATAAAAAGGGAAAATCACGGGTTATTGATGGCGGTGACAATAAAGTTCTTAATTTAACTAACGAGAATACAAAGTTTACTAATAACCTTCAATTTGAAGAATATTATATAAATACTCCAACCGTAACACCAAAAACTTAAAATTACCTGTATATCTTATCTTTTTGAGGGATATATCAGGCTAAGCCAGAGAACCAAACTTTTTAATCACTTCGGCAATTATATCGTATTAAATAATAAATACAGCCGAAAAAATTATATTCTTCATGTCAGATAAATATGTTCCCAGTAAAAACTGATAATATCCTGTAAATATTATGGTTTTCTTCGTGTAAGTATCCCCGTGTTTACCAGTCCGGATATACGTCACATCACCGAGCTATAGCCACAACGCCCCTTCACACAGTAACTACCACCAGACTTTACGCTCACGTACCACTGTGTAAGTCACCTGGGAAAAATGTGATCTCCTCCCAAAATCAGCACCAGGCTAAATCAGAGATCCGGACCTTTTTGCAGACTCCGGAGGAATTCATCCGGAGTCTGGTTATTTAACGAGGAATGGGGTCTTTGCCGGTTATATTCCTGCCGCCAGCATTCGATCTTTTCCTGCGCACCTTCCAGCGACAAGAACCAGTGAACGTTCAGACACTCGTCACGGAAGCTGCCATTAAAAGATTCGATTAACGCATTGTCCGTCGGTTTTCCGGGCCGGGAGAAGTCCATCGTTACCCCGTTTTCATATGCCCATTTATCCAGCGCCTTTGAGATAAATTCGCTGCCGTTGTCGGTCTGAAACCGTTCGGGAACGCGATGCGGTAACTGCTTCAGACGCGCCATTACCGCAACCACATCGTCACCCCGCAGACCCCGTCCAACTTCTATCGCCAGACATTCCCGACTAAAATTATCGACTACAGTCAGCGCCCGGATCCGGCGCCCGTTGAACAGATTATCAGCAACGAAATCCATACTCCAGCACTGATCGGCTGCCGTCACTGCCGGACGCTCCTGTCTGTGCCTGGCTGTGACATGTCGGCGGGGCCGCTTTGTCGGCAGATTCAGCCCTTCCTGACAATAAATAGGTGGGTTTTCTTATGGTTAATCAGCCAGCCTTCCCGGCGCAGCAGGATATTCAGGCTCTGCACCGTGCAAGACTGCGTATTGTTAATCACCGCACTGCGACAGTCTGTCAAATCCGGGGACTGCTGCTTGATCGGGGAATAACAATCGGCGCGGCAGTCTCAAGAGTTCGTCGTGATGTTCCGCTTATTCTTGAAGATGCTGAAAATGGTCTTAGCGTCAGAATGCGCAGGACGATTGCAGAACTTTATGATCTCTTTAACGATCTTGGTCGTCGTATAAGCTTTTTTGATAAAGAAATTGATGCTGTGTTCAGGCAATCAGAAGCCTGCCAGTGCATTGCCAAAGTTAAAGGCATCGGCCCCAAAACAGCAACAGCTGTTGTTGCCGCGATTGGCAAAGGAACTGAATTTAAAAATGGTCGTCACTTTGCCGCATGGCTTGGTCTGGTTCCACGACAGCATTCGAGTGGTGACAGGTTGAACCTGCACGATCGGAACCTGCTTTTTATATTGGCCTTCGTGGCCGTCCAGTTGTTGAGGCGATTGTGTGCGGATTACCCATTTGGGCACAGATACTTCTGATGCCGGATAGATGTAAGCAACAACCTAAAACCTGATTCAGTACCTGCAAAACGGAGGTAGTCCATAGATGTAAAAAGTGGCTTCAGAAATACCCATCTTTCTGCACACTTCCTCTACCCGGGTACCGGTTTCAGCCTGTTTCAGGGCAAATGCGATCTGTTCTTCGGTATAACGTGTCTTTTTCATGTCAGATGACCTCTTTTTTCAGGAGAAGAAAGGCCGGAAACTCTACTTTATACCGGTAGGAAGAGATCAAGCCAGATACGCGTACCTTCTATGTCATACGCCTTTGCCCCATACCCTTTCGCAAGCAAAGACTCCGGCAAATACTCGTCATATTTATCCAAATACTTTTCCGGAACAACTGCAGCAAGCTCGAATTCTGAAGGTAAGCCTGACAATAGCATTCCCTTAAGTGCGTGCCGGACAGAAGCGACTCTTGAATCTTCTATCTCTATCACTCCGGCAAATGAACTGGCCTTAAAGCCACAACGTATGAGCAGGGACGTAATTGTATTGACAATTTTATCCCCCATCCACGGAATCACGTAGCAGTTCTGACCATTGGCAATAAAATAGTCATTTTGCAGATTGTAACGTTGGAAGTTGTTACTGCCTTCCGCAAAGAGCCTTCTGGCAGTGGCATCAGCATAATCGACTCTCTTGCTGCCTACCGCGATACGGTAATCATTTTCCCTATAGATAGCGAGCATCTCCTGGCGAACTACATCATGAACAGACATCCCGCTACCACTGAATAGTGGCGGCTGTCCGCCTTTAGTCGCTTCAACATAGATAACCTTTTTTTCGACCTCGATCTCCGACACTTTCCAGCGCCGTCCGCCGAAGATGATGTGCTGCTCAGGCAAAAGTGGGGAGTCTACAGGCACTGTGCCAAGAGTTCGGTTTCCCGTAACAATTCGAAACTCTTCAGGTGTATTGAATACGGCATAAAACGTATAGTGATTAGTCAGCTTCTCCCCCTCAGCCCCGACAACTATTTCACCGCTGGCAAGTTGAGTGAGCAGGCCACATATCCCCATATGTGTAAGCAGACTTTTGAAGTCATTTACATCGACATTCCGGAACGGACCTGTCTGGCAAAGTTGTGACCAGAGCTGATCGGCACGAACTCCGCCCCATTGCGCAGTAATAGCAAGGATCTGGTGTAGCAGCGTGGAGTAATGTTTCTGCCGGACATCTGCAGGCTCGAACCAGCGTTTAGAGATCATAAGCCTGATCATTGCCATCGCCTGAACCAACTGCAGACGTAAATGATCCACAATGCTGCTGGTTGCGCTAAGTTCAGGTTCAGTAATTAACATTCTCAGCACCGATGGGGAATCGCGCCGCCCTGAACGTCCCATACGCTGACGCAGACTGGAAACAGAATGCGGAGGTGTAACTTGTATGACCGACTGCACCTTACCAATATCAATACCCAGCTCTAACGTCATTGTACAAACAGCGGTTGTGGGCAAATTCCCTTTCTGCAGTCGGGCTTCAAGCGTCTCACGTAACTCCCTGGCCAGGGAACCATGATGAGGAAAGAATTCATTAGGAACGACATTTGCCTCACACATGTCGCTCAGTGTTGCCGCTATGCTTTCAGTACGCTTTCGACTGTTAGCAAAGACCAGGTGGGAATCGCCGCGGCAGAGCCTGAAAATATCCGCACAGACGAGCTGTTCGGCAGAGCTCTGGAGCACTTCTCCTTTTTCGGGCACCCGCTCAAGATAACCTTTAACCTGAACCTGTAGTGTGGCTGTGCTATTACTGTCTGTTACCGTTTCACAAGGTAATCTCTTATCCGGACGCAATAGTTCTGGCACTTTTTCCAGCTCTCCCAGCGTGGCACTCAACGCGACACGGGGAACTGGATTTAACTGTCGGCCTAGCACATGGTCAATTCTATTAAGCAGAGAAAGCAGATGTATACCACGCTCTGAGCCAATAAAAGCATGGAACTCATCAATAACAACGTATGCCACTGAAGAAAACGCCTGTTTGAGCCAACCCAATGAGTTTATGAGCAAAGACTCAAGTGATTCAGGTGTGATAAGTAAGATGCCAGACGGGTTTGTCCGTGCTTTCTTTTTTTTGCTTTGTGGTACATCCCCGTGCCAGGGCGTCACTTGCATTTCCAGGGCTTCACCAAGACTCTCAAGACGACGGTGCTGATCGTTAATCAATGCCTTCAACGGGCTGATATAGATAATGCCAAATCCACCGGTGAGATCTGCAATCGCCGAACAGGCAGGAAGAAAGAAAGCCTCTGTTTTACCCGCAGCTGTACCTGCACTAATTAGTACATCACGATCACGGGCTAAAATTGCCGGAATAGAACTCTCCTGCAAGGGCCTTAATGATGACCAGCCCTGCTTATAAACCCACTTACGGACACGGGGATCGAGACTATTGTGGACACTGCTCATAGTCTGAAATTCGCCAGGCCATCATCGTCATCGCTTTCCTCAACAATGGCGTCATCCATATCGCTGGGATTGTCTTCTTCAATCGCCACCCCCTCGATGAGCGCTTTCCAGTTCATCGTTCTGTTTTGCTCCAGCACAGCCAGCATATCCAGAAAACCTTTTATGGTATTGCGGGGAGTTCTAAAGTAAGCATCTCCGATGGTTTTGCTGCAGTGATGCAGAAACCCGGTCAGTGCATCATCTGGTACCAGATAATTAGCGGGTTCTCCACCAGCATAAACATGACGAAGATTTTTCAGTAAAATATACAGTTCCTCAGGAGTGAGGCTGGCAAGATGCAGCGAGGGAGACGAGTAGTCAATCACGCCTGCTTTCTGTGCGAATCGGTTTTCTGCCAGACGCGACTGGAGCGCCTCATAGCTGTAGAGCCCCTTACGTGGATCGAAAAGAAACTCTGGCGTCCCCCCGAGGATAAAACCAATATTTTCGGCGGAGCCTTGCAGGCAGTCATTCAGGATCCGCAAGATCTGTTCGTAGTTGGCTGTTCTCGCTTGCGTATTATTCAACTTAAAGAGGTTCACCATCTCGTCGAGGCTAACTAAAAGTCCGGCATAGCCTGCCTGACGGACAAAAAGGCTCATCAACTTCAAAGAATCATAGAATGAGGCGTCTGAGATAATCGTTCGGACGTCGAGATCATTACGGGCATCAGTTTTGGTGGTGTACTCGCCCCGCAACCAGCGAATGGCATTGGATTTTAAGGTTTCATTATCCTGCTCGTGCCCGCGCCAGAATGCGTCAATGACCTTCGCAAAGTCATATCCGCCCACCATATCTGACAAAGCAGCAAGGCGTTTATGAATAACGGATGAGACCTGAGAGCCGTTCGCATCAGCTTCCTTCCTTGCCTCAGTAACGAACCTTTCCACAACGCTAAGTAACGCATTGCCATCTGGTTTGTTTCTGGTGGACATATTTTTCATAAGCTCTGAGTAAAGATTACGAGCCTGACCTCCCGATGAGTGAATACGTCTGTCGGGAGAAAGATCTGCACTGACCGTAACCAGCTTCTTCTCTAACGCAATAGACCGTACAACACTTAAAAAGAACGTTTTCCCGGAACCGTACTCACCAATGATAAGTCTGAAGCTTGCCCCGCCATCAACAATCCGTTCAATATCCTGATGGAGGGCGGTTATCTCATTCACGCGGCCAACCTGGATATGCTGAATACCTATCCTTGGCGTTACTCCCGACTTAAGTGACTGAATAATAGCGTCGCGCTCTTTCACTCTTATACGTGTTACAGACATTCACTACCCCTCTAATTCTTTGGCTATTTCCAGGTCAACCCAAATGTGATCATCAGAATCTTCCAGCACTGGTGCATCAATCACCGCATAGGACCAATCGTTGATCACTTCAAGCGCACCGCCGAGCATCAGGTTCCAGTTACTGCACAACTCTGTCGCCTCTTTTCTGGACCATTGATCTTTCTCCAGCAACCTGCGATAAAGTTCGCTATGAGCGGAGTCAAGTCCCCCTTCTCCGGTTAATGAGGCTGGAGCGCTTTCTGGTTGTTCTGGTTCTTCTTCAGTGAAAATCGAGTTCAGTAATTTACGAACATCATCAGTGGCAGATTCGTGGCGGGCAAGTACCTTGGCATCCAGTGTAAACCCTGCCGTCGACTGATTAGCTGGTACAGATGAAACGAGAGCAGTTTCAGTTGCGGAATGCTGATGGATATTGCTTGATACGGATGAGGGATCAAGCCCCAGGCTTGTATAAATCTTCTCAAGCTGTTTGATTTCGGCAGGCGTAATTCTGCCATCAGAGCAAGCAACACTAACGATAACCTTACCCACAGCTGATTTTTCCGCAGCACCAAGTAATTCAATCCGGCTTTTCATTCCCGTCATATTCGCCGGGGTATGAAGCTGCCACGTTAAATATGCGTGCAGAGAGCGCTTTTCATCATCGCTGAAGCTGGCATTGTTGTTGATGGCATTCTCAAGCACTTTCTGTTCGGCTTGATCGAGATAATTGTCAATCAAGGCGACTACCGCACCTAATCGGAGCGTCAATACAGCTGTGATAAATTCAGGAGAAGGAGAGAAGCGTCCACCTTCACCAGCAGGGAATAAAACAAGAACACCATCGACATCTGCTTTTACGTGGTGGTAACAGGGGTCAGGAGCCAGACAGTACCCCATTTTCTGAGCAAAGGCCTGCATCAAGTCGGCCTCTTTTTTATTGATCTTCGCCGGACAGGTAGCATTCATATGTGACCAGTAGTCAGCAACTGAAACTACCCCACCCTTACTGAGGATCGCGTCATCAGCCCATAGTTTGAATGCACTTAATATTTTTTCAGCGCTTTCGTTAACGATTTCTGAAGGCAGCAACAAAATTGCAGCGGTATCATTTGCTGAAGTACCTTTTCTACCAAGGTAACGACTGTATGCATCCAGTTCATCTGTGCATATATCGGCAAGGGTCATAAGCTTCTGAACAGGGCCTTTCAATGCACTTGGATCCGGCAAGTCGGGAACAGGAAGCCGAATACCTCGCAAACTGGGACTTGCAGGCGTGTAATCTAAACGCAGACGCGCTTTATTCGGCTTCACTACCATTCCTTCACCGTATTTAAGGGTGTAACGCCGTTTAAAAAGAGAAGCAAATTCTTTCGCGCAGCGGCGGGCGGGGGTTAGTAATGAGTATTCAGTATGGTTTGTCACCCACGTCAGAGCCAGATCAGCAGGCACCGGGGCTCCTACCTCAACAGTCTTTGCCAGAATTAGCCTGAACTGCATGCTATTGCTGAACTCCGAATCATTGCTGAGAGCTGCTGCAAGATTTTCGTTCGGACGAAGAATGGACATCGCTTCAAGTAACTGGGACGAGTAGTACCGGAAAGATCGGTTTTCATTGAAAACCGATCTGAGACGGCAGATCTCTTTGAAAAGAGAATAGAACTCATCGTCAGATATATTGTTGTCCCTGCTGTCAACAAGTGCCCGTCTTTCCAGACCATACAGATAAATAAAAACGTAACCAATTGGGCAAGAAGTGTCACATCTGTCGCTGGCAAGCCAACTCAGGTACGCGCCACGTGCTTCAGGTGAAAGTGAGGAAAAACTGGGCCAGTACCCTAATGAACTATCTTCGTAAATGTAAGGTGTGGGGTATATCTTAAGCGTGTCGTCAATTAGCGATGCCTCGCTACTATCATCATAATAACCGCCTGAGTTATGCCCGGCAGGTTTCATTCGCTGCCCAAAATAGAAGTGGCCATCGGTAACCTCCACCCCACCGACTGTGATCACCTCCCCCGGTAAAATCCAGCGAGCCAAAGCACCGGTAATTTTTGAGATATTCTGGCGTTGAGTGACCGTTATGCTGTATTCGACATTTCGTTCGCCACTTAGTGTAAACGTAGCCAGATTGTCATCTTTGTTATCATCATAGTGCATTACAGCTTTATTCTTTTTGTTATCAGCAATCCATTCTTTTGGTGGTGCTTTCACCGGATTGGAAGTATTAGAGCCTGCTGATTTACCCTTTTTTTTGAAAAAAATAATATAAATTAAATAAATAGCTGCTATAAATATCCATAGTTCCATGGGGCAGTAACCTTAAAAATAACTTTTCACAAAATCGAAAAGATGACGAGGGAAAGTGGATTAGTCTTAAAATAATACGTCTAAATTACGAAGGTTAAAAGCAAATCACAACCTTCCTGAACTTCCGCTGTTTGCTCAAAGCTGCCTGTCAAAGTGGTCAAGTTTATTAAACCACTACATATATGTATTATGAAACATATTGTTAAAGAGAGAATGACAGAATTGAAGTCGCAGGAAAGAAATGTAATAAAGCCCGGAGTTATCTCCGGGATTTCACAATACGCTCCTGCAACCAGGCATCAACCTCGCTTCTGAACCACCGGGAACTGCTGCCGAATTTTATCGGTTTCGGAAACCGGCCTTCCTGGATCAGTTTGTAAAACCACTTGTCCGTTGACCCGGTAAATTGGGTGATGAATTTCATGTCCACGAGTGGTTTGTCAAGCAGAGAAGGGGCAGTGGTGGTATTCATAGTATTCATGGGGAAACTCCTGTCTTTGTTTAATTGAAAAGGCAGAAGTGCTATCAATGACTCAGGGGATATCACTTCTATAGGATTCCCCTTGTCTGTAAAAAAAGATTTACCGGCGTGTTTTACGCCGTCTGTTCCGGATGGTTCCCCGCCAGAATGTCCGGTCGATCCCCGGCACCTGCAGTTTCACCCACTGGTCTGTTTTGCAGATATAGTTCACAGCGGTCATCAGGCCTTCCCGCCGGAGGCTCTCAGTGCGGTGCAGCATGCCGATACCGCAGATACGGTAATCTGATTTATAACGGTTACAGTTAAAGTAGATCCCCTGTCCGTCAGTGATGGTTTCCTGCCAAAACTCACCGATGAGCCCGGCTATCGTAATATCCCGTCTGACGTGCTGGCCGTTGAAGAAAAACAGACAGTGGTAGTGAAAGCCTTTCTCACGACCGTATTCCAGTTTCAGGATATAACCGACGCAGTATTTAAACAGGGGTAACCGCTGTATTGCCTGGTACAGGGCAATCCGGTGACGGGTTAAATCCCGTGCTGTAACTTTGTGACTGACCCGTTTTCCGTAGGACAGGTCTGTCCGTACCACCAACAGCTTTGCATGGCGCTCAAACAGGTTTTCAATATAGCGGCAACAGAACCGGTAATTCTTGCGGGCACTGTTCTTAAAGGTACTGACAGCGGTTTTATACTCTTTGCTGTCCACTGACTGAAGAAATTCACGATAGGCCTCATTTAGCTGTTTAATATCCTCCTCTGAGTCAGGATAGTATTCCGACAGCATCGGAACATAACGAATGTGATATTTCTCAGCCAGAGAAACAATCAGCGGAATAACAGGATGTAACTTACGCTGGTTACCGGTTACCCGAGAAAGAGAAAGAGTGTTTTGTATTAATTCATAAAACAACTGACCGGTTTTAGTGGCCTTTATTTGTAATTTTTCACCAAAACAGTACGCACTAAAAGGTAAAGACTGACTCTTTCTTTTAATTAATGCAGTGGTGTGTAACGCTATCAGCCGGAATAGCTCACGGTCTGTAGTATCATTAGTAATCTCCGTACCATTATTGTAGGTTTGTGACAGCGCCAGTATTTCACAGGTTATATTGTCTTTCATGATTAATTCCCTCTGGTTAATGATGGTTTTTCTGTTCATATATAAGAGGGGGTAATTTTATTTTTTACTGAGATGGAGATTTTATAGCAGATAGGTTTAAAAGATGATTAATGGTATCCATTCTGAACGACCCCTCAGATTACAGGTGTTGATTAACAGAAGTTATTGCCCATGAAGATGAGTAAGTAACTCAGAGTGATGCAATCATTATCCGCATCAGTAACAGGAACACCATTCTATATATTTGGTTGTTCATTCGATAAAAGGATAGAGTTATCGATAGTAAAGAGGTGGATATAATAATAGAGGATGATATTAACCTGATACAGAGAGTACCGGGTAAGATTAATACAATAATAAATAATCCTTTTTCGATTGTTACCTGAGTTTATTAAAACAGTATACACAGACAGCATTTGCAGCAGGTTTCACAATGAACAGGATACCTGAAAGTTAGTCTCCTCACAGAAATAGTCACGGGGAAAAAGATAAGTAATCGTGAGTATCATTTTTCCTGTAAAAATTACTTCCTAACCCAGTATTTTCAGGATAACTGAGTAAATTAAATGATAAAAACACTTCATTTTTAACTCATTAAAAAGACCATAAAACTATTCTTAATCTACGTTATTACGACAATATCACTTTTTCAGAGACCAAAACAAACTACAATAACGACACATTGACTACGTGGTGTGGACAGATTATGAACGATAAGAACTATGAAATTGATGAGTTGTTGAAAGTGAAAGACCTGAGAAAAGCGAGTGTTTTTGTATTTTTCATGTCAACAGAGCCCAGATTTGAATGGGTTGAAAATAAATATTTCTCAGGTGACAGAAATGACAAATCACGTTTAAGAGATTTAATCAATGAAGTTATTGGCATGGCGAACAGCAATTACAATGACCTTACCAATAAAGTTTTAAATCATGTAAATAACAATCTTATCAGTATTGAAAAGTTTGAATGGATTAAAGAAGATAGCATTGCCTCTGCATATTGCTGGGCAATGTTAAATAATATAAAGCCATTAACATCAGCAAGTGATAAATACACTCAGGCAATTCAACAGGCAACAGCATTAAAACCTGCTGCTAATATTTGGTTGAGTGACAATGAATTCAGTAGTCCATCTGTGTCACAGCAAATAAAATACATCAAAAGAAAATTTGGCATAAAAGATAATCATGTCAGTACTGAAGAGATGTATCGCGATTTCCAGACTGTATTTGATCATATTAACCTGCGGCTTGGTGAAAAAGAAAATGTTATAAATATGCTTAAGGATGAATGGATAAAATCCTTCACAGTAGTAAAAAATATAAAATGGCTGAGTAAGGATGATGATGATGCCTGTAACTGGATATGGGATTATATCTGTAACTACTCCGTCGATAATATAAAGATACCTGTCTGGCCTCTCCGGTTCTTTAACCCCGAAAGTTCCGGAGATAAATATATTTGTTTTTATGCCGCCCTGCGGGCATGGAATGATAACCCCGGAGGGAAGAAGTATTTTTTATACTCTCTTAAAAAGGCATGGCAGCAGCGTTCTTTCCGGAAAAAACAAAAAAATAAAAAAACACTGAGCTGCAGTCTGGATGATGAAGTAAAAAAACATCTGGAAGAATTGGCTGAAACCTATGAAATGACGATCACCGATTTGATTACCCGGTTAATTGAAAACGAGTACAGAACACCGAAAAAATAATTTTCCGGAATCAGTGATTTTTCAGATACACATTAACCAACTGATATGACAGGGGAAATACCGGTCAGGATAACTGACCGGCGACACACCCTGTCGTTTTCCCGTTTTTTATCCCCCGAAAACAGCGATTTTCCGCGTCATACCCTGTCAGACCCCTTTGTTATGCTGTGGTTGTCTTAAATCACCTGTAAGGAATTTCTGTTATGGCAATTTACCGTATCGACCCGGACCTCGCGTTTATCGCTCAGTGCAGTAATGAAGACCTCGGTCTGCTGGTCTCCGTTCTGACACACGACAGTAAAGACGGCAAAAAGCGTCTGGCGGAGTCTCTGACTGCCTCACCGGAATATCAGCTCTGTTACCCTGACCATCAGAAGTACTGGCCTGCTATCTGTGCCGAACTGCAGGCCTTCGGGGCCAACAGTCTGGTCACGCTGCTGCGCGGCAACAAGGGCGTGCTCTACCGTGAAATCCTGCACGATGTCTGCGACAAGCTGAAAGTGAACTACAACAAAGCCAGCCCGGTGGAAACCACCGAACTGAACCTGCTGATGAAAGTGCTGGAAAAGAGTCTCCGGGAGATGTCGCAGGAAGAGCTGGTCCGTTTTGCGGACGGACTGAAACTGAATCTGTCCGCACCGACCCCGCAGCTTATTCTGCTTGCGGTGCAGGCGGCCGTCGCCAGCTCCGGAGTTGCAGCCCTGCAGTTTGCCACTGTTGCTGCTGTCGGGGTGATTGAGGCGATGGGCGGTATTGCCACCTGGGGTACACTCTTTGCCGCCAACCGGGCGCTGGGGGTACTGGCCGGTCCGATAGGGGTTGCGCTGAGCTCTGCCTGGCTGATAGCCGATATCGCCGGTCCCGCTTACCGGGTCACCATTCCGGCCTGCATCATTGTGGCGTACCTGCGCCAGAAGGCCCTGGCGGCCTGATTTCCGTATTCCGTTACTCCCTTTTTATCTGACTGACTCACGGAGGCTGCGCTCATGCATACGTCAGATTCACGCCATGACCGGCTTGCATTCAGGCTGGCCATGATTATCAGCCGCCTGTTCCGCGGCGAAACACTGTATCCGGCGCAGCTTGCCCGTGAGTTTAATGTCTCAGCCCGCACACTGCAGCGGGATTTCAGTGAACGTCTGGTCTTTCTGGACACGGAGCCGTATCTGGGCGGATACCGGCTGGCCGCCGGTCAGCGCCCGTACCGGACAGACAGCGATATCCTGTACTTTGCCGATATCACCCATATCACCCCGCTGTTTCCCTCGCTTGACCGCAGACTGCTGTCCGTGCTGCTCAGTCCGGAAAACGGCGCTCCCTGCCTGGTCTACCACGAACCGCCGCAATCCGCCCCGACGCTGTTCGGCGGCTTTTATGTGGTGACACAGGCGATTGTCCGCAGGCGGCTGCTCAGCTTCCGTTGTGACGGTCAGGACCATGAGGGCATGGCCCCCTACAAACTGATTTACTTTCAGCGGGACTGGTATCTGTGCGGGGAATGGCAGTCTGCCCTGCGGGTGTTCCGGTTCAGTCAGCTGCAGAACATTGCCGTATCCGGACGCCGTTTCCGTCAGGACGCGGTTATCGCACGGACAGTCACCCGGCCCGAATTTATCACCGCATTACCCCATTATCAGTTTATCCGTTCATTACCTTAATAAGGATGTCACTATGAAAAGAAGTCTGACACTGCTTGGTTGTTTACTGCTGTCCGCCCCGGTTTTTGCACTACGCATGCCCGGTGAGGTGCAGCCTGACCGTTACACTTATTACCTGACCCCCGAATACGGGCAACAGCTGAAAATGCTGAACGACGGCAAAGGCCGGAAATCTACGTTCCAGCCAATTCCTCACGGAGCACTGAGAAGTAATATGAACGTCGGCGCTTCCAAAGGACACCCTGCACCGGTGGCAATGACCTGTGTCAGCAGCATTTATTATAATACCGGCGCCCGGACAGACTGGCTGAGGGTGGGGTGTATCGACAATAACGGTATGGAGTATGAAGGGAATCAGAAATGGCCACCGAAATCCATTGCGGAGCGGGTCTGCAAAGCCGGAGAGGGCGACTGTGAATCCTTCCTGCAGATGGATACCGACAGCTGGTCCGGTCCGCAGTAACTGAGGTATACAAAAAAGGAAACACAGATGTCTGTTTTTAAATTAATGGCTACCACGCTGGGTGTGGCAACTGTGGCGTTAGCGACTTACTGTGCCTGGCAGGCTGCTGCTGAGGCGGCGGATAATGAGGATGCCACCGCAGCCGAAAAAGTGGCGGCAGGCCTCAGTGCCGCGCTGGCCTGCTCAGCCGTGCTGGGCGGTACCCTTGACCGTCTGCTGGGCCGGCTCTTTCCCCGCTGACCTGAACAGAAGACCGGTTTATTACATCACTCCTGACGGCAGACGTTCACAGTCTGCCGTTTTTTATGCGCTATTCACAAATCAGTAACCCACTATTTTACCCATCAATACAAAGGAGTTTTACGATGACGCTATCCACACTTCCGCTGCAGGAGCCTGCAGCCATCAAAAGCAATCTGGTTCATCCCCGCGGCAGAGATACATTCTGGCAGTTTTATTTCGGCAGCGTGCCGGGCTGGCAGCGCCTGGAAGGCGATATTTTTAAGATGATGGATAATCTGTGTGACATTTATCACGGTGCATTCTGGGAATTCAGCATGCTCACCAACGGCGGCGCATTTATCTGGCCTGACATGATTGAAACGTCACTCCCGATGGTTAACCCGCATAACGGCAATAATGCGGAACTGAGTCCGGAAGCCGCAGGCATTGCCGTGTGTTTAATGACGTTCAGTATCTGGTCATTCCGGACTGAAAGCGAAGTATTAGTTGAGTATTTTTATCAGTTACGGGACTACGCCCTGCAGCATGAGGAGTGTGCTGCCATTTTCCGTCTTATCGATTAACCGGGAGCTGCGCCATGAACAATACAGCAGTACCCGCGTCACCGGCGGCAGTCTGGCAGACACTGCTGACTTACCTGCTGCAACAGCACTACGGCCTCACTCTGAACGACACGGAATTCAGCGATGAGCGCGTGATTGAGGCCTGCCTCTGCCGGGGTATATCGTTGTGTGAGGCACTGAATACCTTTGCGGAGAAATACGCACTGGTCCGCACTGACCGGCGCAACAACAGTATCACTGAGCCGTCACACGGCATCACTGCGACCGATATTCTGCGGGCACGGAAGGCAACCGGCCTGATAACTCACCACAGCAGCTATGCCACCCGCAGACCCGTTACCGTATAAAAAGCCGGTATCTGCAGCACTTCATCTTATCTCTTCCTTTATCCCGTTCAGTCCCGGTTTTTATCTGACCACCCTTTTATCCGTTTATTCTACAGGAGTATTATTATGACCCGTTTAGCTTCCCGCTTCGGCAGGGTGAATATCATTCGTCGTGACCGCCCGTTAACCACCGAAGAATTATACTGCACTGTACCCAGTGTCTTTTCAGCAGAAAAACATGAATCCCGTAGTGACCGCTATACCTATATTCCCACCATCACCCTGCTTGAGAGCCTGCAGAAAGAAGGTTTTTATCCGTTCTTTGCCTGCCAGACCCGTGTCCGTGATGACAGCCGCCGGGAGCATACCAAGCATATGCTGCGCCTTCGCCGTCATAACCAGATCACCGGTGTCCAGGTACCGGAAATTATTTTGTTAAACAGCCATGACGGCACCAGCAGTTATCAGATGCTGCCGGGATTATTCCGTGCAGTCTGTCAGAACGGTCTGGTCTGCGGTGATACCTTTGGTGAGGTCAGAGTGCCGCACAAAGGTAATGTCGTCGATAAAGTGATTGAAGGGGCGTATGAAGTACTGGAAACGTTTGATGCGGTGGCTGATAAACGGGAACAGATGCAGTCGCTGTTATTACCACCACCGGCACAACAGGCTCTGGCGCATGCCGCTATCACGTACCGGTTCGGGGATGACCACCAGCCGGTCACCGAAGAGCAGGTGCTGCAACCGCGCCGGTGGGAAGATAAGAAGGATGACCTGTGGACGGTGTACCAGCGTTTGCAGGAGAACCTGATTAAAGGCGGACTGTCCGGACGTACAGCCAAAGGGAAACGATCACACACCCGGGCCGTGACAGGTATCGATGGTGATATCCGTCTGAACAAAGCGCTGTGGGTGATGACAGAGAAAATGTATGAACACTTCATTGATCGTCAGCAAATCTGAGTAAATGCTCCGATATGAAAAAACAAACAACAATACATAATCATTTAAAGGAGGTAAAATCATCCTGTAATACCCTTTTAAGACCTCAGGCTCACTGGTAGGATTTATAACAATTAACCCTGCTTTTATGCCGTTTTTGGTCCTTGATAACAGCATGATTTCGGACTGAGGGTACAAATGAGGGCATAAAAACAATCAAATCAAAAAATAACACTTAAATACATTAAGTTAAGTTAAAAAGTCGATTCCGAGTCCGGCACCACTATTCAGAGAACCCGCCTTATGGCGGGTTTTTGCTTTTCAGGAAGCCCTGCGCCTGCTCTTCCGGATAACACCGCTTTTACTACCCGACCCTGACCGTTGAATTACCAACCAGGACCCCGCCGCAATTAATATTGTCACCACTTCTCGCAGCTGGTTTTCCGTCAACAAAAACGCTCGCAGAACTACTGACAATAGTCCGGCTGTGATTGCCATGAGATTCCAGAGAATCGCCCAGCCGGGCAATTGCTTTATCGTCCGCTTTAACAGTGCCGGAGCCGGATATGACTTTAGTTGGTTTATGGCTGTCATGGCCGGTACCGGTATCTCCGATGAGAATGACAGAAGGCATATATCTCTCCCGCTGATCCGAAAAAAAATAAAAAACACCGCTATAACATATGAAAAGAACTTTTTTACAGGCTAAATAACCGGAATATATTTCCCGTTCACCAATGAAAATATCGGGGAAAAAAAGTATGATGCTTTCTTTCCTCTTTCGCTAATATAACTAACACCCACAGGTGAAAATCGTAACGTTTCCTTATAGACCATCCGCACCATCTTTCCGTTATTCATCGGAATAATATAAAAGTTATCCCAGTCTATCGTCTTCATTTCTGCATTTCTTTCATCATAAATGGTGTTATAGTCCTGAGAATCCAGAATTTCTTCTGCCGTACTTCGCGTCGTGACCGCCCAGGATTCTGCCGCCGGAGTATGAAGCGTTCTTACTTTTTTAATATCTTTATTTTTTAATGCCAGCCACAATTCACTGTAAGCCTCTTTCAGCAGGGCAATTTGTTCCGGGCTGCCGGTATACGGCTCCGAATGTGCCCACTGCCAGTCCGGAAGACCGGAAACCGTGAAAGACTTAGTAAACTGATAAAGCGTCATATTATCCGGATATGCACGCATATCTGGTTCACCGGGTATAACCCTATTTTTTGTGACACGTTCTGTCGGGTGTGACGTGGTTTTGTTAAAGACGGCTGTCTTGTCCGGTACACCGTTGAGGTACGCCTCCGGCAGTCCCCGTTGATTAATTCTGATGTCCAGCGTAGCAAGATTCACCGTCTGACCGTTATCATAATCGACCAGTGTCATCACCGCTTTGCAATATGCCGCCGGGTTAAAGCTCTCTTTATTCTCAAGCTCTGCAGCATTTTCGGCAAACCAGTCCAGCGCCCCCACTTCCACCGTTAATTCATTGACTCCGTTGCTCATGGCGATATAAGAGTTTGTGCTGGTGGTGCCGGCACCATCTCCTCTCAGCGCACTTGCCCGGTTATCATATCCCGGTACCCTGTTGGTTTTGACCTCACAAAAAAGGTATTTGGAGTCAATGGCGGTCCGGATTTCAATATTGCGTTCTTTTGCCTGTGCCATGGCTGCCCCTGTCATTACAAATAATGACAGTAACAATATATTGCTGAATTTCAAGTGGTTACCTGCCTGAATTACAGTGCATCCTGTCACACCAATATTTTATCAGCTACCCGGATACAGGATATAAAAGTACCGGAGCAGAACTGCCCCGGAGTATTACCGGAAAAAGTCAACCGGCGATCAGATAACCGGAATATATTTCCCGTTCACCAATGAAAAAATAGGGGAAAAAAAGTATGAACTTTTATCACCGTCACTATCAATATAGCTTATACCTACCGGTGAAAACCGTAAGTTTTCTTTATAGACCATCCGTACCATTTTTCCGTTGTTCATCGGAATAATATAAAAATTACCCCAGTCTATCGTCTTCATTTCCGCATTTTTTTCATCATAAATAGTATTATAGCGCTGAGAATCCAGAATTTCTTCTGCCGTACTTCGTGTCGTGATGGCCCACGATTCTGCCGCCGGGGTATGAAGCTTTCTTACTTTTTTAATATCTTTATTTTTTAATGCCAGCCACAGCTCACTGTAGGCCTCCTTCAGCAGGGCAATTTGTTCCGGGCTGCCGGTATACGGCTCCGAATGCACCCACTGCCAGTCCGGAAGATCGGAAACCGTAAAAGGCTGAGTAAACTGATAAAGGGTCATATTATCCGGGTACGCACGCGGGGTTATATTTCCGGAGGTTGCTTTGTTTTTTGTTACTCTCTCTGTCGGGTGTGAGGTTATTTTCTTAAAAATAGCCGTTTTATCCGGTTCATTATTGAGGTACGCCTCCGGCAGTCCCTGTTGATTAATTCTGATATCCAGCGTGGCAAGATTCACCGTCTGGCGGTTATCATAATCGACCAGTGTCATCACCGCTTTGCAATATGCCGCCGGATTAAATTTCTCTTTATTCTCAAGCTCTGCGGCATTTTCGGCAAACCAGTCCAGCGACCCCACTTCCACTGTTAATTCATTGGCTCCGTTGCTCATGGCGATATAAGAGTTTGTGCTGGTGGTACCCGCGCCTTCTCCTCTCAGCGCACTTGCCCGGTTATCATATCCCGGTACCCCGTTGGTTTTGACCTCACAAAAAAGGTATTTGGAGTCAATGGCGGTCCGGATTTCAATATTGCGTTCTTTTGCCTGTGCCATAGCTGCCCCTGTCAGCATAAGTAATGAGAGTAAAACTCTGTGCCTGAATTTCATACTGCTACACTTTTTTAGTATCTGCATTTTTTCATCTCCCCTGCTTTACCACTCCTGCTGTTTTGGTCGCTGCCGCTCCTGCTACAGCTACTGCTGCGGCTACCGTTTCTGCTGCCTCAACAGCTTTTGCCTCGTCTATATCGTTAACTGCACCTTTCACCAGCACCGGAGTAAATGACTCCCGGTCAGGAACCCTTCTTTCACTTCCGATAATGTTTATCCGTGCATGAGAGTGTTCCTTATCCAGTTTATCTGCCAAAGCACAGGAATATGGCTCACCTGCATATTCAACTTTTTCTTCTATTGACTTATCTTTCTCATCATCAGCCAAAGAAATATCTGCATTAAACCATGCTTTCAGGGTGATACCATCATGACATAACACAGCATCAACGCCATCATCATGATTATCTATTTCTATTTTACCTTTCGTCTCTATTTTAAATCCGGCATCCAGTGATGCAATGATACATAATACTTTTGTATTCAGATGTGCACTAACCTCTCCGCGGAACCCGACACCGATCGCTGTATCATCACATTCAAATTGTGCCGGACCATTTTCTTCTCTGGATACTCCGATAAAAAAAGTCACATCGGTGAATAAAACAATATCTGCTTTTATTCCTGCACTTAGCGCAAGTGCATCATCTTTATGTTTCTGATAAAAGTCGTCGCGATCATCCAGTGTGGCGCGTATTTTTTCCACAAACTTTTTGACACCCGGACCGCCAAGGGATGCAATGATTTGCAGTACATCAATTTTCATTTCAATGCCGAAGAACGGATCGCCTTTTATACCCATCGCCATTTTTGTTTTGGACGGATTTTCTTTATCTTCATAATAAACAGAAATACCAATATCAATGGGTTTCATTGCTAATGAGAAAATCGGAAATTCTTTTTTTTCACTCTTTTTAGCCGTTGGTGAAACATTGATAACTTTCTCTTTAAAGACAGAAATAACCTTATCCATTTTTGCCAGTTTTTTAACATTATCCAGTAATGTTATTTCTGAGCTTTCACTTTTATAAGGCGAGAATGAATACTCTCTCCCGGCAACTTCACAGAGAAACTTCATTTCCATTGACGTTGTTGCTGTCTTAAAAAATGTCACCGTATGTAATGTCCATCCCTGATGAAGATGATTCATATTTTTAGGTAATGTCTGGTTATTCGCTTTTGCTGTTTCTATTTTCTTGTCGCGCTGCTCTTTTTTTCTGTCACTGTCTTCACGTGTCCCGGTTTCCAAATCATAGGTAAAATTTACCGAGAATCCGATTTTTACAGCCGGCCTGACGAGAATCATCTTCGTTAAAACAAAATTATCACACCGGACCATTTTTATATAAAAAGTGGTTGATTTGAATACATCTATCGGTGTAAATCTGCTGAGTATCATGTCCCACATATATTCCGGTGTAAATTCAAACGGTTCTGTATGAAGAGGTAAATCAACATGATTATCCTGATTAATAATAAGCTCTTTCTGATAGTGTCCGTCCTCACTGGCAATGAGCGCTGTATGTATATCCGAGTGGTGTAACTCCCGTATATTTACAGCCAGTTTCAGATCCTGACTCTCAGTTCGTATGACCGTCGGTGAGATTAAAAAATTATCACGCGGCCAATGGAATACTTTTTTCCGTGTGAATTCATCAAAAGGTAACGCTGTTATTTCATCGATAACCAATTCATGGTAACACGGCTCCGGCAAACCACAGGACTGACATGATGACAGTGCGTCATAGATAATCGTTTTTATTTTTTGTATTATTTCCATGATTAACCTTTATATATAGCAGGTATATGGCCGAATTCCTTCAGCATAAGACAATTCACTTTATAATATCCCGGCTGACCGGACTGAGTCAGTATCTCATGCCATTCATCAGGAACTGAACTAAATTCCCTTATCTTTTTATACGCCAAAAGATATGCGATAAGACCAATCGAGTTAATATCACTAATGCCGTTTTCAATTAAAAACTCAACAAGGCTTTTTGCCACCCATTCTGATTCAGAGTAAATATTTTCAGGAATATATTTTCTTTCGCTGATGATATCTATGTTGTTATTTTCTATAACCTTCGAAACATTATCTGCAATTGTATATTCTGTACTAATGAGGCCATTTAAATACATCAGATCGCGGGAAAGAAAAACAGCTATTTTTTCCACGTATTTATTGATGAAGATCCGATTGATATCATCATACTGCTGCTGACTGAACTTCAAAAATATTCCGCTCATATTTGCCTGTTCCGGATAACGTTTTCTCTGTTCCTCAAACCGGTCAGATTTTTTATTCCCCCACAGGTTCGTTTCCAGTTTTGTTACCGGCCCCAGAAAAGTATGTAAGCGCCAGTCATCAAATGTCGCTAAAATTTCCCAGATATTTCTCGGATCATAAAAACGCCAGAAAACCGGTTTTTCCTGATCAGGAATAATCACCATGGTGAATTTCCGCAGATGATGCCGCAATTCACGCATATTTACCGTTGTACAGACATAGATCCCCCACGGCGTCTGCCGTGCATCCAGCCATTTCCTGACATCATCCGTGACCTCAACCAGATAAGGTGCCAGTTCAGCTATTTCCGGTTGCAGAGGCTCGCTGTACAGACAACACACCGGCGGGTTGTATTCATCCAGCAGTGAAAAAATATCCGGCTCTGAAGCGGCATCAATGATTGCATAACAAATCTCCGGTTTAGCCATTATCCGTTTCCTCCTGTGCTTCCTTCACCGGACAATGCGCAACAAAGGCGGCACCACTGCCGGCGGCTGCTTTCAGCACTGCAGGATTGATCGCCTGTAACAAATCACCGGGACTGCCGCCCGAGTTCAGGTTGATAACCGGTCCTTTGATATCGACACCACCACTATGAATAACCACAAAACTGCCGCCGACCTTCAGCGTTATTTTTCCCTTACTCTGCAGCGTGATATCTCCATTCGCATCTGTACTGACCGCCCCCTGTATGCGTTCCACACAATCTCCGGCCAAAATCCGGTGGCGATCGCCATCAACCAGCTCCTGATAATTACCTGTCGTTTTATGAGCCTGAGTTCCTTCAACAGTAACAGTGCGGTTACCGGCAATAACCAGTTCATCGTTATGTCCGATACTGGTGGTTCTGTCGTAATTAATCCGCTCTCCGCGTGAGTTCAGGACATTGACAGCCAGATTTTTCTGGGCATGAATATATATCTCCTCCTGCCCGGCTAAGTCTTCAAACCGTAATTCATTAAACCCGTCCCCTTTATGGGTTTTACTGCGGAAAATAGTCCGGGTTTTTTCTTTCGGCAGATTCAGCGGGGGACGATTTCGTCCGTTATAGGTACAGCCGGTAATAATCGGTCTGTCTATATCTCCGCTGAGATATGAGACAATCACTTCCTGACCGATACGCGGGATCGACATAAACCCGAAACCGTCACCGTTCCAGCCGTGAGCTACCCGTACCCAGCAGGAAGCGCTGTGATCCGGTTTGCCGTAGCGGTCCCAGTGGAAATAGACTTTCACCGCACCCTGTTCGTTGGTATAAATCTCTTCCCCGTCCGGCCCGACAATCGTTGCCAGCTCATCACCGTCTGCCT
>ERZ894236.94-NODE-94-length-146418-cov-15.6327_pt1 | contig 146418 bp, 142 predicted proteins | sample MGYA00380297_ERZ894236 | MGnify/ENA primary metagenome ERZ894236 (study PRJEB32331, sample SAMN06328420) | human gut metagenome | biome: human gut microbiome; feature: stool | host: Homo sapiens | collected 2014-08-04 ... | reverse complement strand
CGTACATGGAATAATTGCTCACATACTCCATGGTCTCCCGCAGGTCCTTTGCCTCTACCTGGCAGACGCCCTGCATCTGCTTGGTCAGTTTTCCTTCTTTTGTAAGAAAATACTCATTCCCTTTGTAAATTAAGATCAGCGGCGCGTTGACCCTCAGCCTGATTTCATACAAGTGCTCCATATCAAACTCCGCATGCTCCAGGGCTGCCCTGATCTTCTGGGGAAATAACCGTATAATATCCCTTTCTCTCATTGTCTCACCTCTTTAAGATAATATATGAGGACAATCCCTGTTTCATACGAAAAATATCTCGACGCAGAGTATATATGGGTTTGCGCAGATTTCTGTTGACCTTTTTTTCTTCTTATCTTATGCTGATACTATCTCCGCAAGTCCTGAAACTGCATCTTTTTTGCAGCAGTTCATGTAAGCGATTGAAAATTTTCCCATACGCTTTTGGACGCGGTTCATTTCAAAAAGGAGGGATGTATCATGAAAGAAACCATAGACGCATATCTGGCTTTTATGAAAGAGACGGAACTGCTGAAATCCGTACTGAGGACAGCCTGGACCGGTTCCGGGAAACAGGAAAGTACCGCGGAACATTCCTGGCACCTGGCGCTCTTTGCCGCGGTCATGCTGGAAGAGTACCCCGGGCTGGACGCCCGAAAAACGCTGCTCATGTGCCTTCTCCACGACATAGGGGAAATCTATGAAGGCGATATCTCCGCCGCACTCCACCCGGACAGTTCCCGCAAGTACCAGGAGGAATACCGTGCTGCCAGCCGTGTCTTCTCCCTGCTGCCCGAAAAGCAAAAAGAAGATTTCATGGCCGTCTGGCAGGAGTATGAGGACGGTCAAACACCCGAAGCCCGTCTGGTGAAGGCTCTGGATAAGGCGGAGACGATCATCCAGCATAATACAGGAAAAAATCCGCCGGACTTTGACTACGACTTTAATCTTCAGTACGGAAAATCGTATTTTACCGATGATACCCTGCTGGAGAAAATGCGGAATGTGCTGGACAGTGAGACGAAGAAGCATCTGCCGTAAATTTAAAAAAGCCTGCTCCAAATGGCAGTGAATAGAAAACGCCGGACCCCGGGATACCCTTGATCCCGCACAGTCCGGCGTTTCCTATTTATGACCTCTGTCTGTATCTCAAATTCTCACCCACACAAGCATCTCTCCCACTGTCCTGTTTGTCCAGGCATAGTATGGAATGAATTTCAGCGTCTGGCGCTCAAATTTTCTTCCCGCATAGGATTTATATAGTGTTTTCTCGTCCCACTCATCTTCTGAGAGGCGTTTTCCCTCTGTGGTCAGTGTCACAACCCCTTTCAGCAGATCTTTCTCATATTTCACTGTAAACTGTGGATTCTCATCCAAATATAATTCCTGGAGCTGGTCCCCGTTGTCCGCCTCTTCCAGGCAATACACAACCGGACCGCGCATCACTGCCACCTTACCGACATCCTCCCTGACTTTTGGATTGGCTGCCACCAGTTCCACCGGCATTTCCATGGAAAATACAAGCACGTCCCCGTTCTTCCAGCAGCGGTCTAAAAGCAGATATCCGTTCTCCACAGGACAATCCACCGCTTCCCCATTGAGTTTCAGGCTATAGCTGCGGCACCAGCCCGGCACGCGGATGGCATATGTAAACGCCGTATCCGCCTCATTTTCCACCTGTATCTTCACATCACCGCTCCACGGATAATCAGTCTCCACTCGGAACTGATTCTTTTTCCCGTTCAGAACAGCCTGCATACTGCCGCCGATAAACAGATTCATATAGATCTCTTTCTCATTGTACTCATAAGCATATCCCCCGATGGAGGAGAGGAGACGGGCCACATTGGGAGGGCAGCAGGCGCATCCGAACCATTTCTGACGCTCCACTTTCACATGTTTTTTGTGATAATCTTTCTCGGAAGCCTCCGGCACGGCCTCCAGAGGATTTACATAGAAGAATTTCTTACCGTCCAGGGACATGCCGCTGATCACTCCGTTGTAGAGACAGCGCTCCATCACATCTGTGTACCGGCTGTCCTTTGTGATCTCAAACATCCTTCTGGCAAAGAAAATAAATCCGATGGCAGCACAGGTTTCCGCGTAAACCGTATCGTTTGGCAGATCATAGTCAAAGGTAAATGCCTCACCGTACTGCGAGGAACCGATAGAACCGGTTACATACATCTGCTTTTCCACAATATTATTCCAGATTTTCCGGCAGGCTTCAAATAACTCCCGGTCTTCGGCTGCACTGGCCACTTCAGCCATTCCCGTATAGAGATATACGGCACGTACCGCATGGCCTTCTGCCCTGTCCTGCTGGCGGACCGGCTTGCCGGCCTGATAATACTGGTCTTGGAAATAACTGTCTTTCCAGAAGAAATCATTGCCGTTTTTTTCCCTCTCCTCTGCAAAATACAGCGGTGCCTGCCCCCTCTGGTCAATGAAATATTTGGCAAGCTCCAGATGTTTTTCATCCTTTGTCACCTCATAGAGTCCCACAAGGGCCATCTCCGCTACCTCATGACCGGGATATCCGGGTTTCTTACCGGGCGCATTTCCTATATTTTCATAAACACAATTTACATAGCCAATGGCTGTGTCCAGAAATTTCCGTTTTCCGGTTGCCTTATAATAGGCTACAGCACCTTCCACCATATGACCCAGGCAGTAGAGCTCGTGGTGATCCATAAGGTTTGTAAAGCGTTTTTCCAGACCATTCAGGATATAATAGGTGTCCAGATACCCGTCCGGCTGCTGTGCCGCACAGATGATATCAATGGCCTCATCCGCCGTTGCCTCCAGCTCCTTGTCCGGATGCCACATGAGAGAGTAGGCCACAGCCTCCAGCCACTTATAGGCATCACTGTCCTGAAATACCATTCCCTGAAAACAGCCTTCCTCCATACCAGCGGCAACACGGAAATTCTGCATACAGTAACTGGGCTCCGCCCCCTCGATCCTGTCATTTAATGCCTCCCACTGGTAAGGGATCACATGGTTTCTCACCAGCTCCATATACTCTTTCCAGAAATCATCCTGAATCGATACATCGCCCAGCGGCATCATTTTCACTTTCTTTTCTAACATGCCATACCTCCTAAATTTCATGTTGAATTCCAAGATTCCCCGTGCTACCATAAAGATATGGAAAACTTTGTAAGGCAACAGCCGGATTCCTGTTTTTCCCTTTGTTTATCAGGTTTTATCTTATGAAATGATTGTATCATCTACAGTTTCGGAAACAACATATAAATCAAAAGAAAAGGTGGTCATATCCCAGATGTTGCATTGTATTTGTGATGCCTCAAAGCCGGCAGAATACCTGACCTGCGGCAACCTTATAAGTGAAAACGGATTTATGCATTTAAGCAGGACCCTGGACTTCTTTGTTCTGATCCTGGTGCAGGAGGGAACACTGCACATCTGCCAGGACGACAGGACCTGCGATGTGGGCCCGGGGGAATTCTTCGTCCTGTTTCCCGGCATCACCCATTATGGTTATAAGCCCTCCCATGGATATCTCTCCTACTGCTGGGCGCATTTTGCACTGCCGGGCACTCCTGCGGATACGGTCAAAAATCTGCCTCATTCTGTCGGAATCTATCAGCAGGCCCGGGGCCTTCCCCTCACAGATGCCTTCTCTGCCGAGCAGGTTTTTCTTCCGGAGCACGGCAGAATCTCCATGGAAAAACGTTCCCAGCTCCTGTTTCTCCAGCTTCTGGATCTGGCTAAGCGCAGCAGCTATCAGAGGACTTGGAGCTGCCGCCATGCGCTGAATCTGCTGCTTCTGGAGATCAGCCGTGAGTATCTGCAGGCAGAGCACTTTGGACAGGATCTTCTGCCGACTGCCGTGCAGGATATCATAGAATGGGTGCAGAGCCATTTTGACCAGCCCCTTACAGTCAGCGGCCTGGCGGAAAAATTCGGGTACCACCCTACCTATCTGTCTGCACTGATCAAACAGTACACCGGTTATCCCCTTGTCACCTATATCAACCGCACACGCATCAGCGTATCAAAAAATCTGCTGAACAGCCATTCCCTGACCATTCGGCAGATTTCTTCCATGTGTGGATTCGCGGATGAAAAGCATTTCATGAAACTGTTCCGGCAGTTTGAAGGCATGACTCCCACCCAGTACCGGAAAGCCTTTGACCAGAAAAAGATCAACACACTCTGATACGCACCCGGAAGCAGCGGCAGGGAGAGCTGTTTTTCGGTCATGAGAAGACTCACACGCTATGACGCGCATTCGGAAGCAGCGGCAGCCTTTTTTAGTAGTCACCCCAGAAAGGATATGCACTCCCGCTGTCCATGGACGCCTTAATGTCACTGTAATATCTCAGTTTACGGTTTATCTGCTTTCTGGCAGACTGCAGTTTCTCAATCTGCTCTGCCACATGCCGGTCCTGCTCCTTTAGCAGAGCGAGGATTTCCTCGATATGCTCCTGTTCCTCCTCCTCGTATGTAAAAAACTCCAGAAGCTTTGCCATGGACATGCCTGTCTCCTTAAAACAGCGTATGGCGCCCAAACGGCCGATATGCTCTTCGGTATAAATGCGCTGATTTGCCTTTGTCTTTTCCACTGCAGGCAAAAGACCAATCTCCTCGTAGTACCTGAGCGTGGATGCCGGCAGCCCAAACATCTGGGAAACCTGTTTTATTGTGTATGTTGTCATAATACCCTCCTTATTTTCGGCGTATATAACAAAGTTAAGGTCCTTTATTGACTTCAAGTATACTTGAAGTGCTAAACTTTGTAAAGAAACAAAAAAAGATGACAATTATTCAGCAGGTCTGCGCATTTACTGCGCTGACCGTAAGAAAACGTTTCACAGCCAAGCAAAAATCCCATCGCCAAAGGCGATTTTGTATGGATTTTTGCCTGTAACTGTGAGGACACTGAACAGTTACAAAAGGAGATCACTTATGTACAGAGCAGATGACAAACGATATGAAACTATGACATACAACCGCTGCGGATACAGCGGCCTAAAGCTTCCTGCAGTCTCCCTGGGACTATGGCACAATTTTGGTGACACCGCAGTCTATGACAACATGAAAAAGCTGTGCTTTACTGCCTTTGACAACGGCATCACCCACTTTGACCTGGCAAACAATTACGGCCCCGAACCGGGAAGCGCGGAGAAAAATTTCGGCAGGATCGTAAAAGAAAATCTATCCGCCTACAGGGATGAGATAATCGTCAGCACCAAGGCAGGCTATGATATGTGGCCGGGTCCTTACGGGGACTGGGGCAGCAGAAAATATCTGACTGCCAGCCTGGACCAGAGTCTTATGCGCATGGGCCTTGCATATGTGGATATTTTCTACCATCACAGAATGGACCCGGAAACTCCCCTTGAGGAAACCATGGGTGCCCTGGATCAGGCAGTGAGAAGCGGAAAAGCCCTGTATGTGGGACTGTCCAACTACGACGGGGAGACTATGAAGAGAGCAGCTGCTATTTTAAAGGAACTGAAATGCCCCTTTGTCATTAACCAGAACTCCTACAACATCTTCAACCGCACCATAGAGAACAACGGTCTGAAGAAAGCCTGCGCGGAGGAGAAAAAAGGGATCATCTCCTTCAGCCCGCTGGCCCAGGGCATGCTGACGGACCGCTATCTAAAAGGAATCCCTTCGGACAGCCGGGTAGTCACAGACGGACGTTTCCTAAACGCAGAACAGCTCACAGACAGCCGTCTTGACTGCATCCGGGGTCTGAACCGGATTGCATCCGAGAGAGGAGAAAGTCTTGCGCAGATGGCGCTGAAATGGGTATTGAAAGATGACGTAGTGACCAGTGTACTTGTAGGTGCTTCCAAGGCAGAACAGATTCTTGATAACCTGAAAGTACTCAAAAGTGCTCCGTTTACGGAAGAAGAGCTGAAAAAGATTGACGAGCTTTCTATGGCACTTTAAGCTGTTTTAATCCATCCCCTGTACTTTCACAAAGTATGGCCATATTTGAAAAAAGTCCTGCCGGCCGGGGTTCTGCGTCGAAACGCAGCCGCCTTCTGCCCGCAGGACTTTTTCATACAGTAATTCAGGATTCCACGCCGCAGTCTTCCTACGCCGAAGCGTGCCGCCTGCGGCTGTCTTTTGCTGAACGGACTTTCCTTTCTTCAAAGCTGTAACGGTAATTCTATTTTTTCAAAGGAAAACGGAACTGCCGTACAGACCTGACAGACGTATCCCTCTTCCACCGGAATTTCCTCCATGACAGCATCTTCCATGGACAGTTTTGAAAGGTCCCTGGTGATTCCCTCCCCGCTCCATTTGAGATAACTCTCCTTCCTGGCCCAGAAAAACGCAAATGCCATTTCCGGGTCTTTGGCGTTTTGGATCACTTCCTGTTCCAGGGCATTCATAGTCCGCTCCAGAAGCCTTTTTCCTCTCACCGGCTGACGGATCTGAATGTCAATCCCTACCGGAATCCCTGCCAGAGCGCAGACCGCATATGCGCCGGAATGGCTGATATTAAAATGGATCTCAGGATATCCGTGGAGATATGGCTTTCCGTTTTCTCCTTTTGCAAGCATCTTTTCAAGCTGGGCTGCCCCTTCCTCTCCATCCGGAACGGACAGTCCGTACAGCTTTTTTAAGGCATGGGCAAGAAGAACACGTCCGGCCCGTGTTTCCAGCCTTCCTTTTTCACCTTTTGCTTCTGCTCTGCCTGTCAGTCCCTCTGTTTTTCCGTAAAAAACCCAAACCTTTTCCACAGCCGTTACTCCTTCTTTTCCGGTATAAGCCCGCTTTCCTTGAGAAATCTTGACACTTCCAAATCCTTGTCGTGCCTGCATTTTGCATAAAGTATGTAAAGCTCTTTTCTGGCCCTTGTCATGCCCACATAGAAGAGCCGCCGCTCCTCCTCTATGCTGCTGTCTGAAACAGCTTTATGGTAGGGAATAGTCCCTTCATTCACATCCATGAGAAACACCCGGTCAAATTCCAGGCCTTTGATGCTGTGCAGAGTGGACACTGTGACGCCTTTTTTCTCAATATCCTGTTTCTTTGCCTGTTCCTTTAACTTGTCCGTGTAGTCGGAAATATGCGCAAACCATTCACCGAAGCTTTTATATCCTTTGGCACTCTCTGCCAGCTCCTCCATGACTTCATACAGGTCATCCACTTTGATCTTCCGGTAAGAGGCGTAATCCTTCAGATACTCTTCATACCCGATGCCGTACCGGATATAATTGATTGCCCCATAGGGTGTCATGCGCTTCAGTGTTGTCAGGTCTTCCTCCAGCTTGTCGATTCTGTCGCACATCCAGTCCTTTCCCTCATAAAACCAGCGCAGCCCCTCAAAGGACACTGTGGCATCGTCCAGCGCGTCCCTGGATATATAACGGTTTGGACGGTTCATAACCTGCAGAAATTCCCGGCGGCTTCTGTCGCCCTGGGCCAGCTTTATATAGGAAATGATATTTCTGGATATCCAGTGCTCATACAGATTCGGCAGGGCATCCCGCATCTGAAAGGGGATCTGGTATTCCATCAATGTCTCCACCAGGAACCTGGCTCCCAGATTCGTGCGGTAGAGAATAGCTGTCTCCTCGTAGGCTTCCCCCTCCTGCACTGCCTTTTTTATACATTCCTTTACGAAAAGCTCCTCCTCCTTGCCGTCCTCAAACGCACGCACCACCACCGGTTTTCCCTCTCCGTTTTCCGTAAAAAACTCCTTTGGATAGCGGTTCTTGTTTCTCCCGATCACACGTTTGGAGGCCTCCACGATCTGCTTTGTGGAGCGGTAATTACAGGCCAGCAGTTCTGTCTTTGCATCCGGAAAATCCTTTGGGAAATGGAGCATAATCTCCGGCTTTGCCCCTCTGAACGCGTAGATGGACTGGTCATCATCCCCCACGATAAAGAGGTTATTCTGGGGCGCTGCCAGCAGCTTTATAATGTCATACTGAAGCTGATTGATGTCCTGGAACTCATCCACAAGCACATACCGGAACTTATTCTGCCAACCGGCCAGGATATCTTTTCTTCCTGTCAGAAGGTCATAACAGTACAGCAGCATGTCATCGAAATCCAGAAGCCTGGACTGTCTGCAGGCATCCACATAGGAGCGGTAAATCTTTCTGAATGTGTCATCCGGGCAGTTGGCGGAATAATAATGCTCTATGGGCATCCTGCCGTTCTTTACAATGGAGATTTCCTGTACCAGCCCCTCAAAAAACTCCTTCTCGTCGTCGATCCGCATTCTCTGGCGGTAGACGATTTCCTTTAAAATATCGTATTTCCGCTCTTCCCCAAGAATGTTCTTTGCGGACAGCCGATAGGCATGGCGTAGGATTCCGTAAAAAATGCCATGGAACGTGCCAAAAGTCACCTCCCTGTAAGGGCCTGCCATACCTTCCATATCACACAGGCGTAAAAAACGCTCCTTCATCTCCCTGGCAGCCGCTTTTGTAAACGTCACCACCAGAATGGATGAAGGAGTTACCTGGTATTCCTTTATTAAGTTAGCCACCCTCCTGGTGATGGTGGTGGTTTTCCCGGAACCGGGGCCTGCAAGAAGCATCATGGGGCCCCGGTTGTGGGATACTGCTCGTTCCTGTGAGGAATTTTTCTGCATATATGGGTTACTCCAATAGTATTTGTTTATGCCTGCTCCAGTTTTTCCACTGCAGCATGCAGACGTTTCATGGACTCCTCTTTTCCCAGCACTTCCAGAATCTCCGTAGCACCGGCAGGTGTCATCTGCTTGCCGGAAAGGGCGGTGCGTACAGGCCAGAGGATCTGTCCGTTTTTATAGCCGTTTTCCTTTGCAAAACCGCAGAGCAGTTCATACAGCGCATCGTTTGTATAATTGTCAAAACCTTCCAGAACCGGTATGACCTTATTCAGAACCTCCAGTGAGATTTCCGGGTTGGTTTTCATTTTCTTGTGTGTATACATGGACACATCATACTCCGGTACTGCCTCAAAGAAGTCAATGAGAGCCGGGATATCCGGGAAAACTTCAATCCTTGTCTTTACCATGCCCGCTATTTTCTCAAGGTTCAGATCTTTTTTGACTGCCTCTTTCACAAACGGAAGCGCCATGTCATAGAACTTGTCAAAATCCATCGCTTTGATGTATTCTCCGTTCATCCATTTCAGCTTTGTCATATCAAACACAGCCGGGGATTTACTCATATGATGATAGTCAAATTCTTTCACCAGCTCTTCCAGGCTGAAGATCTCACGGTTGTCCTCCGGGCACCATCCAAGCAGCGCCACGTAATTTACAATTGCCTCTGTGAGAAATCCCTGGTCCAGCAAATCCTCATAGGAGGAGTGGCCGGAGCGTTTGCTCAGCTTTTTGTGCTCCTCATTGGTGATCAGCGGACAGTGTACATAAGTGGGAATCTCCCAGCCAAATGCCTCGTAGATCCTGTTATATTTCGGTGAGGAGGACAGGTATTCATTTCCGCGCACCACATGGGTGATCCCCATGAGATGATCATCGATCACGTTTGCAAAGTTATAGGTGGGATAGCCGTCTGATTTGATCAGGATCAGGTCATCCAGTTCATTGTTCGGCACAGTGATGTCACCGTAAATATCATCATGGAAGGTTGTGGTTCCCTCTGCCGGCATATTGAAGCGGATCACATGGGGTTCTCCTGCAGCAAGCTTTGCCTCCACTTCCTCTTTGCTTAGATGCAGACAGTGCTTGTCATAGACCGCAATTTCCTTGCCGTCCTCTCCCACGCTGGCTTTCAGGGAATCCAGACGCTCTTTTGTACAGAAACAGTAATATGCATCTCCCTGTTCGATCAGTTGTTTGGCGTATTTCAGATAAATGCCCTGTGCGTTTCTCTCACTCTGGACATAAGGGCCGTAGCCGCCGTCCTTATCCGGGCCTTCGTCGTGAACCAGTCCCGTCTTTGCCAGTGTGCGGTAAATGATCTCCAGCGCGCCGTCCACAAAACGTTCCTGGTCTGTATCCTCAATACGGAGCATAAAGCTTCCGTTCTCATGCTTTGCGATCAGATACGCATATAAAGCAGTTCTCAAATTTCCCACATGCATTTTTCCTGTGGGGCTTGGGGCAAATCTTGTTCTTACGGTACTCATATTGTCAATCTCCTTATCGGTTCCTTTTTTCTCCTGGTTTTTCCACGAAAAAGGGGTACATGGACATTGTCGGCCAAATACCCCATATCATTGAAATTATACCGTAAGGTTTTCTACTTTTCAAGTGGGAAACAGAATTTTCCCACTTCAGCGGAAAATAAGTATTACTGTTCCCGCAGGCCAGCGGCGTGTGAAATTCTCTTTTATTCCCGATTTACCGTCCGGTAAGTCTCCTCCACAATCCTTTCCATGGCATTCAGAATATTCTCATACCCTGTACAGCGGCACAGATGTCCGGAGATCAGTTTTTTCAGTTCTTCTCTGCTGTATCTCTTCCCTGTGCCCACAATCTCCACTGCGCTCATAATAAGACCCGGTGTGCAGAAGCCGCACTGGACTGCAGCCTCCTCCACAAAAGCTGTCTGGATAGGGGAAAGTTCCCCATTTCTGCCCTTTAAGCCCTCCACGGTCATGATGTGTTTTCCCTCCGCCCACATGGTCAGATAGATACACGAATCAATGGCTTCGCCGTCCACAAGGACCGTACAGGCGCCGCATTCCCCTACCTCACAGCCGCGTTTCACACTGGTAAGTCCCAGGCGGTTTCTTAAAGTATCAAGCAGGGCTTCCCTGTCATCCACTGCCAGTTCTGTCTCTTTTCCATTGACGGTCATGGTTATGATCTTAAGCATCTGCCTCACCTCCTGAAGCTTTTTCTATGGCTTCTTTTGCAGTTCGCACGGACAGCTCCCGCACCAGCTGAAGACGGAATTCCCTGGATGCACGCCAACTGGAACGGGGTGTCACTTCAGAGACTGCTCCCTCTTGTATCTTCTCATACAGTTCCGGGTCTGTGACCGCCATTCCTTTTACCGTTTCCTCTGTTTTAAAACAGCGTATGGGGGTAGGCGCAGCCACGCCGAATCCCAGCCGGAACTCCGAAATCCGCATGTTGTCAGCACTTAATTTCACATGTACCGCACAGCCGAGAGTGGCAATCTCCATAGCGTTTCTTTTCCCGTATTTTGTATAATGTCCGTAAAATCCCCGGTAATTCTCCCTGGTGATCTTTATGGCAGTCAGAATTTCTGCATGTTCCCGCAGGGTCCGGCCCGGACCTGTGTAAAACTCAGCAACAGGTATCTCTCTTGTGCCTTTTGGACCTGTCAGCTCCAGCACCGCATTCAGAGTAAAAAGCAGAGCCGCGCTGTCTGCACTCGTCACGCCATTACAGACATTTCCCCCGATGGTTCCTATGTTGCGGATCTGGGGGCCTCCCACCTGATCCACTGCCCATCCCAGTGCAGGGATATATTTTTGTATCACAGAGTCATAGGTGATGTGTGAAAATGTAGTGGCAGGACCTATGACAATGGTGCCGTCCGCCTCCATCCTGACTCCTTCAAGAGCCGGTATCCCATGTATGCTTACCAGGGAACAGCCGGCAAGCTTCCCTTCCCTGATCTTGATCAGCACATCACTTCCTCCGGAGATCACCACCGCATCCGCGTCTTCCTCCAGTGCTCTCACAGCGTCTTCCACATCTTTGGCCTGATAATATTTTTCAATGTCATACATGTGTTTCACCCCCTTTTAACTTCCCGCTTTCGGCTCCGATCATTCCCTCTTTCATAAAACGCTCCACCAGTTTCTGCGGTGACAGCGGAAGGGAATCAAAAGCAATTCCGGTGGCGTGCAGCACGGCATTTCTGATAGCCGGAGCCACAGGAATAGTGGGAGGTTCTCCCAGCGCTTTGTTGCCGAAAGGACCTGTGGGGTCATCCATCTCCACAAAATCCGTATGCAGATTCGGTGTGTCCATAGCTGTGGGGATCTTATAGTCAAGGAGGTTGGCATTCAGCGGCCTTCCTGTCTTTTCATCCACCAGCAGTTCTTCACTCAGCGCATAACCAATGCCCATGCTCATGCCCCCGTGCACCTGCGCTTTGGCAAGGCTGGGATTAATCAGTTTTCCGCTGTCATGGACATTGATGATATCCAGTATGCGGATCTTACCCACCGGCATATCCACCTCCACCTCTGCAAAGCAGACACCTGAGGCAAAGGAGTTTTCCTTACAGTGGCTGGTCGTCTCAGCAGTGATATGCACAGATTTTTCCAGGCTGTACAATGCCTCCTCCGCGAGGGCTGCCAGGGAAAGAAGCACCTCCCCTGAGGCCTTGTCGATCACCTGATTCTCTTTGATATCCAGCCTCTTCCACGCTGACGATTCAGCACATGCTTCCGCAGCTTCAGAAGCACCTGCGCCTGCCTCTGCATTTTTTTCCTCTCCCAAAGGCATATCCCCGCAGGGCAGCTTCAGCTTAAATGCCGCATACTCCAGAATCCTCTGCTTAAACAATTCTCCTGTCTTTTTCACAGCTTTTCCGCTCACATAAGTCTGCCTGGAAGCATAGGCTCCTGTGTCAAAAGGCGTGGTATCTGTATCCTGTACGGTCTCTATATGTATCCTGTCCTCCGTTATGCCTGTGATCTCTGCTGCCATCTGGGTAAACACCGTGTCAGCTCCCTGGCCGATCTCAGTTGCCCCCATAAAGAGCTGCATGGAGCCGTCCTGATTCAGAACCATACGGCAGGATGACGTCTCAAGAGAAATGGGATAAACCCCTGTCTTATAGTTGAAGATTGCCATACCCACGCCTCTTCTCACGGGCCCGGACTGGTTCTCATATGCCTTTCGTTTTTCCTCCCAGCGGATATATTCCCTCCCTTTTTCTATACAGGCTTTCAGCCCGTAAGAGTGGAAGGCAATGCCCAGATGCGGATCTTTATACCCTTCCTTCACACAGTTTTTCAACCGGAACTCCAGGGGGTCCATACCCACAGCGCGGGCCAGATCGTCAGCCACGCACTCTGTCACAAAATCCCCCTGAGGAATCCCATATCCGCGCATGGCACCGCCTGTCATCAGGTTCGTATAAACCGTGTAGCTGTCCGACTCCAGAACCTTCTCATCCTGGTAAAGCTGTTTGAAAATATTGGCTGCGTTGGCTGCAATGGCGTGAGCATGGGAAGCATAAGCGCCCTGGTTGGAGTAGGCTTCATATTTCCTCGCCACCAGTGTGCCGTCCTCCCTGACTGCCCCTTTGATCTTCCAGGTAAACGCATGGCGCACACGGGTACAGCCAAGAGTCTCCTCCCTGGACAGCTCCAGCCTGACGCCGTGACCGCCTGCCTGGGTACATAAAAACGCGTTTAACGGCTCATACAGCACATCCTGCTTGTTGCCGAATCCGCCGCCGATATACGGCTTGATCACCCGGATCTGCCCAATGGGAATCCCCAGAGCCTGGCTGACCACACGCCTCACAATATGGGGAATCTGGGTGGAGGTCACTATGACGATCCTTCCCTTCTCCATATAGGCATAGGAAACCGGCACCTCAATGTGACAGTGCTGGACCGGCTGTGTCCTGTACTCCTTCTCGATCACGGCCAGCCCTTCCTCACAGGCCGCCTCCTCAAAACTTCCGTCCCCCAGCACAAAACTGGTGTGCGCGATCACATTTCCCGGCTTTTCCTCATGCAGAAGAGGTGCTCCCTCCTTCATGGATGCCTCCGGGTCCAGTATCACCGGGTATTCCTCATATTCCACTTTAATCTTATCTGCCGCACGTCTGGCCGCGATATCATCCTCCGCGATCACGGCTGCAATGTCATCCCCATACATGCGTACCCGCCGGTTCAGAAGCTTTCTGTCCTTAATATCCTGATGTGCTTTTTCCACTGACCAGGGGTGCCCCGGTGTCGGAAACTGAATATCAGGCACATCAAAACAGGTGACGATCTTCACCACGCCGGGAACCTTTAATGCCTCTTCCAGATCAAAACTTTTTACCCATCCGTTTGCTATGGTGCTGTGTACCACTTTTGCCGTATACAGATTCTGCGGCATCAGATCCGCCGTGTATTTTGCCTGCCCCGTTACTTTTTCCCAGGCATCCACACGATTCTTTGAACTGCCAACTCCCATAAATCATCCCTCTTTTCCATCTGTGAACAGCCGCTGCTGCCACTTTTGTGCACGGTCTGTGCAGCAAATGCGCAGACCTGACTAAATAGCTGCAAAGATTTTTCTGCCTGCCACATATTTTCCTATCACATCCCTGTCATCTGACAGGTATACCACACGTTCCAGACGTTCTTTCAATGTCAGCTTTCTGGGTGTTTTCAGTCTGGAGTCATCCATGATCACCGCGTCAAATTCATACCCTTTTTCAAAGCTGCCCACCTGCCCGAAGAAGGCGCCGCCTCCCTTTGTGCCCAGGTAGAACACCTCATCCACAGTGAGCGGCTTCTGCGAATCATCCTCCAGACGCCAGCGAAGTTTGGATGCCTGCACAGCGCCCACCATCACCTGAAACAGGGAGAGTACATGGCCTCCTGCAATATCACTTCCCAAGCCCACATGGATACCCTCATCCAGATATCTCCTTATCGGTGCCACCCCTGAGGATAAATCGGTGTTAGAGTGAGGACAGTGGGCTGCAAAGACCCCGTTTTTCCTCATCAATACTATCTCTTCCTCTGTGGGATGTACGCAGTGCGCCATAACTGCCGGATAATTTCCCCCGAACATACCGAACTGCTCATAGGCATCCCCGTAAAAAGAGGACCAGGGGCACAGTTCCTTCACCCAGGCAATCTCCCCTTTATTCTCAGAGAGATGAGACTGGATGGGAAGGTCATACTCCTTTCGGATTTCACTGAGCATTTTCATAAGATCATCTGAACAGCTTGGGATAAACCGCGGTGTGAGGATGGGCCTGACATTTTTGTATCTTCCTTTTACCTCCTTCAGCCACAGGCGGGTGTCCAGAGCTGATTTTTCCGCACTTTCCTCACAGAGATAATCCGGCGCGTTCCGGTCCATATTTACTTTTCCCACCATAGTTTTAAGGCCCGATCCTTCCAGCATATCCATCAGGAGAATGGTTGCCGGCACATGGCGTGTGGCAAAGATACACGCCCTGGTGGTTGCGCTGTTTTTCAGGTCTTCTGTAAATATGCCATATGCCTTTTCCGCGTATGCCATATCCCCGTACTTTCCCTCCTCGGGAAATGTCCGTGTATCCAGCCACTCCAGAAGCTCCATATCCATACCAAGGCCCGTAAATGCGTACTGAGGCGCGTGCAGATGCAGATCCACCAATCCCGGCAGGATCAGGGCATTCCCACAGTCTGTCAACGGGAAGTCCCTCCATTCTTCCGGAAGTTCCTCAAACACCCCCTGGCAGATGCCCTCCCGGCATACCAGGTAAGCATTTGGAACGGTCCGGACCGTCTCTGCCGTCTCACTGTAGCAGATGTTTCCCTTCAATATAAAGGTATCTGCTCTGTTTTCTTCTTTTCTCATGTTTTACCTCCTATACAAGGAGCGATTGCTGAATCCGGCCGCCGTACTTTTCAGAATCCTTCTGAAAATAAAAAACCAGCCACCGGAACCAGACTGCAAAGCCCCCAATTATCAGGGGACTTATAGTCAGCTATTTCGGTAGCTGGTAGAAACGTTCAACCCGCATTATGAACATATATAAGTCCTGTTTTTCACCGTATTACTACAGCGAATTACTATTCTTAGTATAGTATACACAGGTCGAAAAGTCAATATTCACGGAACTGGAAACACAATATAGATTTTGTACTGTTACTGCCCACATGCCAGTTTCCTGCCAGGTATTTTCAGACTGAGGGCATGAAAATCCCGAGGCAGAATGCTTCAGACAGTCTCTTGTTTAATGGCCGCCGACTGCTTTCCAGGCCAGTTCCAGAACACCGGCCAGCACCATGACAAGGATGGGATTCCATTTCTTCAGCCTCAGCGCCGCCACGGCCAGAATAAAGATGATTATCGCATCCCAGCGCATAGCTGACAATTTCACGACTCCCTCTTCACCAAAGAAGGCAGTAATCAGAATTGCCATGCCGGCAGTGGCGATCATGGAGACCACGGCAGGCCGCAGAGTGTTCAGGATACCCTGCATCATGTCCAGTTTTCTGTACTTCATATACATATAAGCCAGCAGGGACACGATAATACAGGAAGGCAGGATACAGCCTATAGTAGCTGCCAAAGAGCCTCCCGTTCCTGCAATTTTAGAGCCTACAAAAGTAGCGGAATTAATGGCGATCGGTCCGGGTGTCATCTGGGAAATGGTGACCAGGTCGGTAAACTCTCTCTGGGTCAGCCAGCCATGGACAGCCACTACCTGATTCTGAATCAGGGGCATAGCCGCATAGCCGCCTCCAAAACTAAATAATCCTATCTGGAGAAAACTCCAGAATAACTGCAGATAGATCATGACTTCTCACCTCTTCTTCCCCACAGGACCCTCAACACCCCAAGTCCGATACATATGAGCACTACATAGACCACATTCATCTGAAAGAAAAAAGTGACAGTAAAGGCAGCCGCCATGATCAGATTGGACACCAGACTCTTTCCCTCTATCACACCTTTTCCCATGTCATAAACTACAGAGGCGATGACTGCAGCCACCCCGCACTGCATGCCGTCCAGTATGGTTTTCACGTAGAAATTAGACTGGAAAGCTTCATAAAAGAAAGAAACAACCGTAAGAATCACAAATGGAGGCAGTACCGTTCCCAGAATGGAGACCAGAACGCCCGCCATGCCCGCCAGCTTATACCCCACTACAATGGCTCCGTTTACTGCAATGGGTCCGGGTGAAGACTGGGCGATAGCCACCAGATCCAGCATCTCCTCCTCTTCAATCCAGCGGTACTCATCTACAAATTTTTTCTTCATCAGGGTAATGATTACATATCCTCCCCCAAAGGTAAAAGCACTCAGGTACAATGTAGAATAAAACAACTTCCACAAAATCCGTATCTTTTCTTTTCTCTCCATAAAAACACCAGCTTTCATTCTATGATTTTATCATAGTATAGTCTCTTTTCTCATGGCTGTAAAATAGTTTTATCATAACAATGATCATAGTCTTTTGCCTATGCTTTTTACATTATTATTCTTGTGCATCTTTATTGTTTTATCCGTGCTGCTGAAGTTTCTTTCGTGCTGAAGTTTCTTTCGTTGACTCCTCCCTAAAACTCCTTTACAATAAAAGGACACCGGAATAAGTTTGAAGAGTAAGAAAAGGAGATCACTTATGGAAATTTTTAATCTTGCACATATAGACCCGTCTCTGATGACCGGAGCCTTATCCGCTGCGGAATATCTGGAAAGAGATATGACCGGGGACCGCTGCATAGAAATCACTTCGGAAAAAAGCGGCAGCGGCCTGTCTGTCCGTCTGGACGGGGATAGAGCCTGCATTACATACAGCAGAACCTCTGAATTTTTCCGCGGCCTCGGGATCATCAAGGAATGGATCACCCAAAACCGCCAAAGCGCTGCCAAAGAAGAACAGGCAGTCTTTGAGCATCTCACCTACATGGCTGACTGTTCCCGCAACGCTGTGTGCAGCCCTGATTTTGTGAGAAGGCTTATTATCAAACTCTCCCTCATGGGATATGACCGGCTCATGCTCTACACAGAGGACACATATGAAGTGGAGGGATACCCTTATTTCGGACATTTCAGGGGCCGGTACAGCAGACAGGAGCTGCAGGAGCTGGACAGATTCGCGGCAGCCCTCGGTATAGAGATGGTGCCCTGCATCCAGACCCTGGCCCATTTAAACGCGATTTTCCGCTGGCCTGCCTTTGAGCCGGTACATGACACGGGAGATATTCTGTTGTGCGGAAGCGAGGATACTTACAGTCTGATAGAAGCCATGGTACGCACCTGGTCAGAGACCTTTCAAAGCCGCACCATCAACATCGGAATGGATGAAGCGGAGATGATCGGCCGTGGCGCTTACCTGAACCTTTTCGGCTATGAGGAACGCATTGATATTATGGAACGCCATCTGCACCGCGTCCTGGAAATCTGTGAAAAATACGGATACACCGCTATGATGTGGAGTGATATGTTTTTCAAAATGATCTCCGGAGGCGAATACTACGGCAGAGAATTCCATATCACAGAGGAGATCAAGAAGAAGATTCCGGCAAATGTAGAGCTTCTCTACTGGGATTACTATTCCCGAGACGAAGAGACCTATGACCAGATGATGAAATACCACAGGGAACTGGCCGGAAATGTGGGGTTTGCCGGAGGTGCCTGGAAATGGAACGGGTATGCCCCTCTTATCAACCACAGCATGCAGGTATCCCGTCTTGCCCTGAGACAATGTGAAAAACATGGCATCACCAATGTACTTGTGACCGGATGGGGGGATGACGGCGGTGAAGCTTCCCAGTCCGCCGTACTTCCCGTACTCTCACTCTTCGCAGAATTTAACTATACCCAGGCCGCCGGCGACCGGGATCTGGCGCCCCGTCTTCTGGCCTGCACCGGCGCTGTGCTGGAAGATTTTCTGAAGCTGGACAACCCGAACCTGACACCTGATAATCCTATGCCCGGTAAAATGAGTGCTGCCCCTGCCAGATATCTGCTGTATCAGGATGTCCTCATGGGCATCTATGACTGCCATGTGGATGCGCAGACCTATCCGGAGCATTACAGACGCTGTGCAAAAGAGCTTCGGGCCATTGCCGAAAAGGGCGGGGAGTATGCCCCTGTTTTTGGCACGCTTGCGCTTCTGAGTGAAGTGCTCGCCAGAAAAGTGACCCTGGGCCTTGATGCGAAAGCTGCCTACGACGCGGAAGACAGAGCCGCTCTTCTGGCGACTGCCGAATCCTGCATCAAAACCGCAGGGCTTGTGGAACAGTTTAAACATGCCCTGAAGGAACAGTGGTTTGCGGAAAATAAATGTTTCGGATATGAAGTCCTGGATATCCGGCTGGGCGGTCTGATGGAACGCCTTAAAAGCTGTGCTGCCCGCATGACAGACTACGCGGAGGGAAAGATTGCCTGCCTGGAAGAGCTGGAAGAGACACGCCTGCCGGTTCTCACAGATAAGGACGGTCATCCTATCTCTCCGGTCTGTGACAATATCTGGCGTCAAATGGTATCTGCCTCTGTAGTATAAAATCAAACGAATCCTGTTATACTATTAAATTTTTAGAAAATATGATTTTTCTTCCATTTAATCATTGACTATTTTTATCAAAAGAATTAATATAAAGATAACAAGTAAAACGTGGAAAGGGGTGTTCATAATGTTGGAAAGATTGATAGTCACTTTAATTTTTGCCGCTGGATTCCTGTTAGTCTGCTGGACTTTGATGGAATACTGGCTTCGTTCTTCCAGACGCACAACAGAAACGGGGTTACGGGATAAAACCATTTTTGTGATCGGCAGATTCTGCCAGGCTATTCAGCAGAAAAAGAACTTCCGCCACATCTGGATGGAAGAAGAATTCGGCAGTGCACATCTGAATGATTTCCACAGTGTCCAAAACACCGGGACTGTAAATGAGCACACCGAAGGCAGAGAACAGGGAAGCAGATATCAGGAGAAAAAATATAAAATGAAGGTCAACATGTAAAGCCTTCATAAAATAAATCCTCTTTTAGGGAGGCCCGGTCGAATCATTCGGCCGGGCCTCTTAAAACACAAAAAAGCTGCCCTCTCCGCGGTTTCCCTCAGATATCAGCAGCTTTCCTTTTTCATTTCTTATCCCGGCACCTTCTCATTTCAGCCAAGCTCTTTCATGATATCTTCCACTTTTTCAATCTTATGGGAGCGGCAGGCATTGGAGCCGCAGAACAGAAGCGCGTCCTCCACTCTTCCCTCCGCTGCATTCACCAGTGCCTGTGTGATACAATACGGTATCTCTGCGGGCCTGCAGGTGACGATGCAGTGATAGCAGTGTTCGATTCTGCACTTTTCCGTCTTCACCCTGTCCATAAAAGCATTTTTGATCGCTCTTCCCGGCATTCCCACAGGACTCTGCACAATACAGATATCCTCTTTTTCAGCCCGGATGTATGCCTGTTTGTATTCCGGCGCGGCGTCGCACTCCTCCGTCGTCACGAACCGGGTCCCCATCTGTACTCCGTCTGCGCCCAGCGAAAGCGCATGGTCCATATCCGCTCTGTCATAAATGCCGCCTGCCACTACCACAGGAATCTTTTTGCTGAACTTCTCACCGTATTCCTTTACCTTTTCAATAATGGAGCGAATCACGCCGTCATAAGACTCATCTGTAAAGGTATCCAGCTCTTCCCTGGAAAATCCCAGATGGCCTCCTGCCTTTGGTCCCTCAATGACCACCAGATCCGGCGCCTTCTTATACTTTCTCTCCCACATACGGCAGATGACGTTCAGGGACTTCAGGGAGGATACAATAGGGGCGATCTTTGTCTTCGTGCCCTCCACATATTTCGGAAGGTCAATGGGCAGTCCGGCGCCTGAGATAATCAGATCCACGCCTGCCTTCACCGCAGTTTTCACATATTCCTCATATCTCTGGGTAGCTACCATAATGTTCACGCCGATAATGCCGCCCTCTGCGATCTCCCTGGCCTTTTGGATCTCTTTCCCTATGGCTCTGTAGTTGGCCTCAAAGGGATGTTCCCGAAAATCCGGCTCCCGCCAGCCGATCTGCGCGGTGGATATGACGCCTACACCGCCGCAGGCAGCCACACTGCCCGCCAGACGGGAAAGGCTGATCCCCACTCCCATGCCGCCCTGTATCACAGGTATCTTAGCTGTCAAATCACCTATCATCAATGGTTTTCTCATACTCTAACTCTTTCTGGCTCACATTTTTCTGAATCGCTCATACCGGAGGGCCGCCAGCTCTTCCGGTGTCTTTCCTTCCATCTCTGAAAGGAACTGGTGCATACGGTTTTTCATATCCTCGGCAATCTCCGGCAGGTTCTGGGCACAGGCAGGAATATCCTCCGGTATCACATGTTCGATGATTCCCAGATTCTTCAAATCCCTGGCTGTGATCTTCATGACCTCTGCCGCTTCCTTTGCCCTCTTGCTGTCCTTCCAGAGAATGGAGGCAAATCCCTCCGGTGAGAGCACAGAATATGTGGCATTTTCCATCATCCAGACCTCATTGCCCACACCCAGGGCCAGCGCACCGCCGCTTCCGCCTTCGCCGATAACGATACTCAGCACAGGCACCTTCAGGTCAGACATTTCCAGCAGGTTTCTGGCTATGGCCTCCCCCTGCCCTCTCTCCTCTGCCTCGATGCCGCAGAATGCACCCGGGGTGTCAATGAAATTGATGACAGGCCGGTTGAATTTTTCTGCCTGCTTCATAAGGCGCAGGGCTTTTCGGTAGCCTTCCGGGGAGGGCATGCCGAAGTTTCTTAAAATGTTATCCTTGGTATTTCTCCCCTTCTGCACACCGATTACGGTCACCGGCTGCCCGTCCAGCACAGCCAGACCTCCCACAATGGCACCGTCATCCCGAAATGCCCGGTCTCCGTGCAGTTCCATAAATTCTTCAAAAACAGTCTCTATATAGTCAAGGCTGGTGGGGCGTTTGGAATCCCTTGCCGTCTCCACCCGCTCCCAGGCAGTCATGTTCTTATCCCGGTTTCTGCGTCTGCGTTTCTTCTCCCCTTCCTCCGCCATTTCCGGCAGAGTAATCCTGGTGAACTGGCAGTAGCCGTTCTTTCTCTCATGAAACTTCACAAGCCCTGATAAGGTTTTTTTCAACAGGTTCCTTGTGACGATTCCGTCAATAATGCCGTGCTCTACCAGAAATTCCGCTTTCTGGAACCCTTCCGGCAGCTTCTGTCCAATGGTCTGCGCAATAACTCTCGGGCCGGCAAAACCGATCAGCGCTCCCGGCTCGGCCAGGATAATATCTCCCAGCATGGCAAAGCTGGCTGTCACCCCGCCTGTGGTGGGGTCTGTGAGCACAGGAATATAGAGAAGCCCTGCCTCACTGTGCCTTTTAATGGCTGCGGAAGTCTTTGCCATCTGCATCAGGGATACCATACCCTCCTGCATTCTGGCTCCGCCGGAACAGCAGAACAGGATAACCGGCAGTTTTTCCTCTGTGGCCCGCTCAAAGGAGCGGGTGATCTTCTCCCCCACCACGTATCCCATGCTCCCCATGAGAAAACGGGCGTCGCAGACACCCAGCACCACCCTGGTGCCGTCAATCCTGGCCTCACCAATGCGGATAGCCTCTTCCAGGTGTGTCTTTTCCTGCTGTTTTGCGATCTTCTCCTCATACTCCGGATAGTCCAGGGGATTAAAGGTATGAAGCCCTGTACACCATTCCTGGAAAGATCCCTTGTCCGCGACCATACGGATTCTGGTCTTGGCCTTGATCCGGAAATATCCCTTGCATTTCGGACATACATAATCATTTTTTACAACGTCTTCCTTGTAGAGGAGTTCCCCGCATTTGGGACATTTGACCCATAAACCTTCCGGGACGGAGGGGGTGTTTTCACTGCCGGGTGTCTCTTCCCCGGGCACTTTACTCTCCTCGGTCTCCGGCTCCTGTACATTGGTAGTCTTCTTGAATAAATCCTTTAATCTGGACATATCTGCCTGCTCCTTACTCGTAATGATAACTGTTCAGATGCCTAAACGGTTACTCGTAATGCTCTTCTATAAAATGTGTAGTCACATTCCCATCCAGAAAATCCTTCTGGTTCAATATATCATATTGGAAATCCAGGTTTGTCTGCACCCCTTCAATGATCACTTCACCCAGCGTACTCCTCATTTTCACAATGGCAGACGCTCTGTCCTTGTCGTGGACAATGACCTTCATGATCATGGAATCATAGTTTGGCGGTATCTGATAGCCGTTATACACCGCTGTGTCAATGCGGACACCGTTTCCGCCCGGGACATGCAGATTCTCAATCACGCCGGGACAGGGCATGAAATTCTTTGCCGGGTTCTCCGCGTTGATCCTGCACTCAATGGCATGGCCTCTCATGCAGATATCTTCCTGCTTCACAGACAGGGGAAGTCCCGCCGCCACCCGGATCTGCTCCTTCACCAGGTCCACGCCGGAGACAAATTCCGTTACCGGATGCTCCACCTGAATTCTGGTATTCATTTCCATGAAGAAAAATTCACCGCTTTTGTCAAGCAGAAACTCTATGGTCCCGGCACTCTCGTAACCTACCGCTTTTGCGGCACGCACCGCTGTCTCCCCCATTTTCCTGCGAAGCTCTTCTGAGATGGCACAGGAAGGGGACTCCTCGATCATTTTCTGATGGCGGCGCTGGATGGAGCAGTCACGCTCTCCTAACTGTACCACCTGACCGAACCGGTCTGCGATGATCTGTACTTCGATGTGGCGCGGCCTGCCCACGTAGCGTTCCAGATACATGGTATTGTCAGCAAATGCATTGACAGACTCCCTCTGGGCCGTACTGAAATTTTCTTCAAAGTCTTCTCTGCTCTCAGATATGCGCATGCCTTTACCGCCGCCGCCTGAGGATGCCTTGATCATTATGGGAAAGCCTATCTTTTCTGCTTCCTTCAGTGCTTCCTCCACAGTGTACACCGGCTCTTTAGTGCCGGGGACCACAGGGACGCCTGCCTCCATCATAGTCCTTCTGGCCTCTGATTTATTCCCCATCTTGTTGATGACTGCTGCGGAGGGGCCGATAAAGGTCACATTGCATTTTTCACACATCTCCACAAACTTGCTGTTCTCAGACAAAAAGCCGAATCCCGGATGGATGGCTTCCGCCTTTGTGGCGATGGTGGCGCTTAAGATGCGCTCCATGTTCAGATAGCTCTCCTGTGCAGCCGCCGGGCCAATGCAGACCGCCTCATCCGCAAGCTGCGCGTGAAGGGCATCCCTGTCCGCCTCTGAATAGACTGCCACCGTCTTAATTCCCATCTCTCTGCAGGCACGGATGATGCGGACTGCAATTTCTCCTCTGTTTGCGATTAATATCTTCTGAAACATATCCGATCTCCTATCCGATTGCAAATGTCATCTCAGCGGATGTGGTTATTTTGCCGTCCTGATTCCTGGCAACTGCTTTTCCCACGCCGATAGGCCCTTTTTCCCTGATGATCTCCAGCTCCAGGGTCAGTACATCACCCGGCACTACTTTTGTCTTGAATTTCGCGGAGCTGATGCCTCCGAAATACGCTGTCTTTCCCTTATTCTCCGGTTTGCTCAGAATTGCCACTGCACCTACCTGAGCCAGGGCCTCAAGCTGAAGCACGCCGGGCATGACCGGTTCCTTCGGGAAATGTCCTGCAAAGTACGGTTCATTGTAGCTCACACACTTTTTCCCTACCGCGCGGACACCGGGTTCCAGCTCCTCAATGGTGTCAATCAGCAGAAACGGCTGTCTGTGAGGGATAATCTCCATAATTTCCTTTGTGTTCAGTTTCATATCTACGCCTCCTAACGGATTACGAACAGGGGCTGTCCGTACTCTACAACTTCTTCATTCTCCACCAGAATCTGTTCCACGGTTCCGTCAAATTCAGACTCAATCTCATTCATCAGCTTCATGGCTTCCACGATTCCAAGAACCTGGCCTTTTTTTACAGTATCTCCAACTTTTACAAATGCCTCCGCATCCGGTGAGGAGGCATTATAAAAAGTGCCTACCAGCGGGGATTTCACCAAATTTCCGGAGAGGATGGTCTCCTCAGCTTCCTGGAATGTAACCTCTGTCTGGGCCGGGCCTGCCTGTGACTGGAAGTTCTGCATCGCAGGGCTGCCTGCTGCCGGGCCCATATCCGGTCCGAGAGCAGGTGCCATCATGGGTGCTGCAATGATCTTGGTCTGTTTGTTGGTCTTCATGGAGATTTTCAGACTGCCCTCCTCCATAGAAAACTGGGTCAGGTTTGAGTCACTGACTGTCTTGATTAACTGAATGATCTTATCAAATTCCATATGCGGCCTCCTAGTCTTCGTACTTTTTGATCAACAGGCTGGCATTGTGTCCGCCAAAGCCCAGTGAGTTGGTAAGTGCATAGGGGATTTCCATCTCCACACCGTTTCCTGTCACATAATCCAGGTCGCATTCCTCGTCCGGTACCTGGTATCCTGCGGTTACGTGTACGAAATTATGTTCCATCTCTTTCACACAGGCGATAAATTCCACGGCTCCTGCTGCTCCCAGCAGGTGTCCGATCATGGATTTTGTGGAATTCACTTTCATTTTATATGCATGTTCCCCGAACAGCTTCTTGATGGCTCTTGTCTCAAACAGGTCGTTGTGGTGTGTGCTGGTGCCATGGGCATTGATGTAAGTCACATCTTCCAGGGAGATATCAGCCTCATCCACAGCATTCTTCATGGCTCTCGCCGCACCTTCCCCGTCCTCAGCCGGAGAGGTGATGTGGTAGGCGTCACTGGTTGCGCCGTATCCCACAACCTCAGCCAGGATCTTTGCGCCGCGTTTCTTTGCGTGCTCCAGCTCCTCCAGAACAACAATACCTGCACCTTCTCCCATGACAAATCCGTCTCTCTCTTTGTCAAAAGGAATGGAGCAGCGTTCCGGGTCTGTAGATTTTGAAAGGGCAGTCAGAGCCGCAAAACCGCTGACACCCACCGGGGTAATACAGGACTCCGCGCCGCCTGCCACCATAATATCCGCATCACCGAACTGAATGGTTCTGTAAGCTTCACCGATACAATGTGTGCCGGACGCGCAGGCTGTCACCACATTGATGCTCTTTCCCTTTAAACCGAACTGGATGGACACATTTCCTGCTGCCATATTGGAGATCATCATGGGAACCATAAGGGGATTCACACGGTTCGGTCCCTTTTCCAGCAGTTTCTTGTGCTCTCTCTCAACAGTCTGCAGACTTCCGATGCCGGAACCAATAGAGCATCCCACTCTGTACGGGTCCTCCTCTTCCAGGGAATATCCTGACTGGGCAATGGCCTCTTTTGCTGCAGCCACTGCGTACTGGCAGAACAGCTCCATACGTTTTGCCGCTTTCACATCCATGTAATCTTTGCCCGCGAAGCCTTTTACTTCCCCTGCAAGGTGTGCCTTATATTCGGACGCATCGAATTTGGTGATCTCCCCAAACCCGTGCTTTCCTTCCTTTATGCCATTCCAGAATTCATCCACATTTAATCCCAGCGGGGTAATGGCCCCCATCCCTGTCACTACTACTCTTTTCATGAAATCCTCCTATATGTTCATACCGCCGTCTACACTGATGACCTGGCCGGTAATGTAATCTGCTTTTTCTGATGCCAGAAATACCACCATCTCAGCAATATCTTCCGGCTTTCCGAATTTTCCAAGCGGAATCTGACTGCAGGCTGCCTCTTTGATCTCTTCGCTGAGTACATCTGTCATCTCCGTTGCCACAAAACCGGGTGCCACTGCGTTGACTGTGATCCCTCTGCTTGCCAGTTCTCTTGCCATAGTCTTTGTAAGCCCGATGACACCTGCCTTGCTGGCCGCGTAATTCGCCTGGCCCGCGTTCCCCAGGATTCCGGACACAGATGATATATTGATGATCTTTCCGCTTCTCTGCTTTAACATCTGGCGTGAAACATGGCGGATGGTATTGAAAGCGCCTTTCAGGTTCGTCTCAATGACCGCGTCAAAATCCTCTTCCTTCATTTTCATGATCAGGCTGTCTCTTGTGATCCCCGCATTGTTTACGAGTATGTCCAGATGCCCGTATTCTTTGATCACGTGCTGGATCATCTCCTGGCAGGCCTGAAAGTCTCCGACGCTGCACCGGTACAGAGATGCCCGGCCGCCCCGGCTCTCGATGGCGTCGGCTGTTTCCCGGGCGCGTTCTTCTGAACCGTTATAATTGATCACCACGGCGGCTCCCTGCGCCGCAAGGGCAATGGCAATGGCTCTGCCGATGCCGCGGCTCGCTCCGGTGACTAAGGCTACTTTATTTTCCAACATACTATATTCCCTCACTTTTCCGGTTATTTACATCTCGCTTATGCTTCTGTACTCTGTTTTTTCAGTGTTTCCACTGCTTTTGTGAAATCTTCCGTTGTCTGGATGTTCAGCATCTTCACATCGCGGCAGATCTTCCGCATGAATCCGCTCAGTGTCTTTCCGGGTCCGATCTCCACGAAAGTGTCCACTCCGTCCGCGATCATTGTCTCCACACACTGCTGCCATTTCACGGAGGAGGATACCTGTCTGATCAGCAAATCCTTTGCCTGGGAGGCCTCTGTCACATACTGAGCAGTCACGTTGGCAGCGTAGGGAATCTTTGGCTCCCCGACTGTCACATGTTCCAGAACTTCTGCCAGCTTTTCCCCGGCTCCTGTCAGCATGGCAGAATGAAACGGCCCTGACACGTTCAGGGGAACGATTCTTCTGGCACCCAGCTCTTTTAGTTTTTCGGAAGCCTCTGCCACTGCCCTCTCCTCCCCGGTAATGACGATCTGTCCCGGGCAGTTATAGTTGGCTATGGAGACAATGCCTTCTGTCTCCTGACAGGCCTGTTCGATCACTGCCGCATCTGTTCCCATGACTGCGGACATGGCGCCGCCTGACGGAACAGCCTCCTGCATGAAAATTCCGCGCTTGCGCACAACAAAGAATGCATCCTCCAAAGAGAGCACCCCCGAAGCGATGCAGGCTCCGTACTCGCCCAGGCTCAGACCCGCGCTCACGTCAGGCACAAGACCCTCCTGCTCAAGCGCCTTTAATATGGCTGCCTCCACACTCAGCATGGCAATCTGTGTATACTCAGTAATATGGATCTCCTCATTTTCTGTAAAACATATTTTCGGAATATCCAGACCGGTAATTTCACCGGCTTTATCCATCACCTGTCTGCAGACAGGCATTGTATCGTAAAAATCCTGGCCCATTCCCACATACTGTGCTCCCTGGCCCGGAAATATAAATGCTGTTTTTCCCATATCGTCCCAAACTCCTTTGGCTGTAGAATATTTTGTATTTCAAAGTAATTATTTTAAAAAATAGAACCTGCCATGGCAGTGGCAACCGCCGCGGCAGATTCCATTCATCTGCACTTTCTTTGTTTCCATCCACACTCGAAACTTCTCAGAGTGTGGACCTATCTGATGTAACTGTCCAATCTCTTCGCAGTTACATGCACAGACCGGCTGAACAGTTATTATTCTTCAACGCCTTTATTTTTCAGATAATCCATAACAGCGCCCACAGTTGTCAGCTCCTGTAATTCCTCAGCAGGAATTTCTACAGAATACTCATCCTCAAGTGCCATAACCAGTTCGAATAAATCCAGAGAATCTGCTCCTAAATCATCCTTGAAATTTGTTTCCGGATTGATTTCGCTTTCTTCACAATTTAACTGCTCTGCAATGATTTCTCTCATTTTTTCTAACATGATTTCTTATTCTCCTTTAAAATACATCTTATTCAAATCCAACTTGTGAATTTGTTTTTCTGATTTGATTTTTGAAATACTTTGATGACCAAAGTATATCTTCTTTACCACCATTTGTCAACCCTTTTCTATGTGCAGCCGTTCATGTCTTGCGATCAAAGTCAAAATCCATGTGTCCTCACCTTTGCGATAGGATTTTGCCGGGTACTCCTAGGTTTCAAACTTTATCTGTTTTGATACGCTCAGAGCAATTCCCATTTCTATCATAAGAAAGAGAATGGATGTACCTCCGTAACTGACAAACGGCAGTGTGATTCCGGTGGTGGGAATCAGGTTGATGACTACGCAGATATTCAAGATGACCTGAAGGGCAATGTGGAAGAAGATTCCGCTCACAATCATGGAACCGTACAGGTCCGGCGCATTCTGCGCAATAAAAAACAGCCTGTATAAAAGATATCCGAACAATGCCAGTACGATCATCCCCCCAAACACTCCCAGCTCCTCACAGATGATCGAGAAGATCATATCATTCTGTGCCTCCGGAACAGGCCCCAGCTTCTGCACACTGTTGCCCAGCCCTTTTCCGAAAAATCCTCCGGAACCGATGGCATACAGTGCCTGCATAATTTGATAGCCGCCGTCCTTGGAATAATGCTCAGGCTGCAGCCACACCATAATACGGCGGAGACGGAAATCCTCAATGTTTCCCACACCGCTTCCCAGCGTCATATGCAGGATGACGATCACAGTCACCAGCACACCGCCCAGTATGGCTCCTCCGATGAGAAACGGTTTCATTTTGGGATGCGCCATAAAGATCAGCAGTACAGTGATAGCTCCGATTATAATACCTGTACTCAGGTTATCTGTCAAGAGGAAAGCGCCCAGGGCCAGCACGCCGCCCACCGCCAGAAGCAGTACCATGGACTGCCACTGCTTTATCTTCCGCCCTATCTTGATGATCAGACAGGGAATGAAGGTGATAACAGCTATCTTCGCAATCTCAGAAGGCTGGAACTGTGTCCACGACGGGCCGAACTTCAGCCACCGCTTCGCACCGTTGACCGTAACACCCAGAGGTGTAGGCACCAGACACATTAAAAACATGGCCGCCACATAGATAAAGGGTGACAGGTGAAACAGCACATGATAGTCAAACCTTGACAGCCACAGCGCGAATCCTATGCTGACTGCGCTGATGAGTGCCTGTTTCCCAAAGTAAGCCATGTCACTGCCCCTCTTTACCTGTGCCAGATAGGAACTGGTACTGTAAAGCATTACCAGACCGAAGCAGGTGAGAAGCAGTACCACTGCCACCAGATTAAAATCATAGTAGCGCACTCTGTTTGCAAACCTGCCTACAGGCTGGCCTCTTTTTCTCTTTTTCGCTGTTCCGGCTTTTTTAGCCATATTTAATGCCATCTGTTTCCTCCGCTTGAGCTGTCTTATATTCTCAGGGCATACTTCATAAGCTCCCAGAAGCCAGTCTCCGTCTCACTTTCCCGGTTCATTACCTTACGCACCAGCACCGGATTATCAGTGATGATATTGTCCGCTCCCACATCGATCATCCGCTTGATGTCACCGCGGTAATTGACGGTCCAGGCATGGACTTCTTTACCTAAGGAATGGGCCTCCCTGACAAATTCTTCATCAATGTATGTGTATTTCACACTGAAAAAATCTGCCGCTGTGATCCGTGAAATACTTCCGTAAGTCATTGTCATGATGTAGCCGGTACGGATATTGGGGTTTGCCTTTTTCACCTGCTGCAGAAATCCGTAATTCATGGAAGTTATGACACAGTGGTCCTCAAATCCATTCTGTTCAATGACCCTGACCACTTTTTTTACAATGCCCTTATTTTTACCATTATACTTAATCTCTATATTTAAGTCCAGTCTTCCTTTACAAAATTTTAAAACCTCGTCCAGAGTGGGGATTTTTTCACCTCTGAACTTTTTGTGGAAACTAGAACCGGCATCCAGTTTTTCAATTTCCGCATAGTTCATCTCCCACACATTTTTATTGACACCGGCTGTCCGCTTCAGGGAATTGTCATGAAGCAGCACCAATTCCCCGTCCTTTGTCTCCTGCACGTCAATCTCCGCGAAGTCTGCGCCGCTGTCTATGGTGTATCCCAGAGAACTTATGGTATTCTCCGGTGCCATCAGCGCGCCTCCCCGGTGAGCCGTGACGCCCATGGTGGTGAGCAGGCTGTTCACAGCGCTGTCGTGTGAGGAGGCCAGGACTACAAGATACGTCCCCTCTCCCAGAAGCAGCAGCAGGGTAAGGGCTGCCGCGATCTTCCGCCTGCCCACTTTTGAAAACCAGATATGGTTACGGATAATGGCTTCCATGGCAGCCTCTGTCCGGGGCTGCACATGAAATCTGGCATATACCACGTACACAAATGCCAGGCTGCAGATCAACTGCACCGCACCGGCAAAGATTCCAAGCCCCATGTCGATCCAACTGCTGTATATGAGCACTGAGCTGACTACCGAAGAACCGGATTTTGTCAGCATGGCGATGCCCGTCATGCCTGCCAGCACCAACACATAGACCAGGGCAATAAACACCAGCATTCCTATATGAAGCAGGACAAATCCCAGAAGCGTCTTTTTCCACTGCCTTTTCAGCAGTTTCAGGCCGTCTTTCATTCCCTTCCGACTCTTCTGCTCTTCCAAAAGGCAATAGGGCAGGGAAAAGATGAATAAGAAGGAGAAGAGAAGTATAATTCCTATAAGACCGTATAAAATCCAGTGGGGACTGACTATTTTATAAATCTGTCTGGCCGTAAATTCCAGGACTCTGATATAGGAAATTTCCCGGATAAGAAAATATATGGACAAAAAGGGGGCGGCCAGAATAATACACCAGAACCAGGATACATGGCTGTTTTTCAGAAAATCCCAGGACCGTTTCACACCCTCAATGAGCATGTCGCTGGTATAAATTTTCCGTCCCTGGTAGGAATGCCTGAAACAGGATAAAAGGGCGGAAATCTCTATAAGAAACAGCAGTAAGATAAGTATCAGAATCCCCAGAAGCAGCACAACAGACAGGGGGCTTGCAAGAAATTTCAGATAGTTTTCAGCCGTCAGATAACTGAAATTCTGCGCTTTCAAAGAGTAATCGACCGCAGCGGAGACAGCATGCATTACCAGCAGAAAGGAAGCCGTTCTGTAACCTGTCTCAAAAAGCAAAAGACTGACCATATTCTTTTTTACTGCTCTCCACATACTTCTGAAAATCTGTTTCATGCCTGTCACTTCCCGCCTCTGATTCTGTCAGCCCACAGATGCCGCGCTGGCTGTTTCTTTTATTTTAACAAATATTATACCCATAACACAAGTATACAAATAATTCTTTTCACCTTGACTTTCTCAACCTCTATATTATAATAAATTTAGGTAGTTAAAAACATGTAGTGGAGGGTAACGTTATGACACCAGATGAATTGTATACGCAGGCTAAGGAATCTCCTGTCCTGTCGCGGGAGGTAACAGACACTTTATTGGAATCACTGGAGTACAGCAGCATTTCTTTTTTAAACCAGGCCGTTGAAATCCTCGGGATCTTCAGAGCACGTCTGGAACGTGGTGACAGAATCACTTTGGAGACTTCAGGAGATGTTTTAAATCTTAGAAGTTTCCGAAAATTTGTAGAAAACACATTTTCAGACTATATTTACGGCCATGTATTCGCAGAGGACAGCGAGCAGAAGAGAAGCTATTTCCATCTGGATGCCTGTGAGGGCGGTTACTCCCTTGTTCTGGCTGAGGATGGCAAACAAAACCTTTTTGAGTGGATTTCTTCACCCAACGAGAGGTTTTCATTTGTCTATATGAAGGCCACCAAGATTGTGTACATAAAGAATATCCGGACAGGGGACTATTTCCCGTTCATATCTGAAAACGGAAAATACTGCAGGTATGACAAGATACAGGGAATGCTTGTGGAAGTATAGATTTCCTGTTTTGCCTGGAGCGTGTCTGAAAAATGCTTTCGGCAGGCTGTGCGTCACATTTTACGGGAAATTTTGAGCCGATGAGGAAGGCGCAGCGGGCTGCGTTGACCGAATCGATGTACTAGAGTGTACCTGGAATCAGGATATGGGTTGGAACAGGATTTTATGCTGTATAAAAGACAGCCATGAATAAAGGATGCCGCTGATCACATTTCAGTGATACAGCGCATCCTTTTTATTTGTAACAATGTTCTTATTTGTACAGCTCATCTAAATCGTCCTGGCAGAGGGGCTTAACACCGTTCTTTGTCAGGGCCTCAATTGCTTTTTCATTGTCTCCCACTCTTAAGATCATACATGCCTTATCTTTCACGCCTGCGGTGAATGCATAGGTGTATTCCACATTGATCTGGTTGTCACCCAATATCTGCATAACTTTTCCGAGACTTCCCGGCTTATTAGAAATGGCAATCGCCAATACCTTTGTGATGGAACATATATAGCCACAGTCTTTCAAAACCCGGACTGCATTGAACGGGTCATCCAAGATCAGGCGGATGATGCCAAAATCCTTTGTCTCAGCCAGAGACAATGCCCTCATATTTATTTTATTTTCATTCAGAGCATTCGCCAGCTCTGCCAGCATACCCGGTTTATTTTCCACAAATACAGAAATCTGTTTTACTGTCATAAAAATCCCCCCTTTTTCTAGTAAAGATTACGGTTATCGATCACGCGTTTTGCCTTGCCTTCGCTTCGTGCGATGGTCTTCGGCGCAACCAGTTTCACTACTGCATAAATGCCCAGCATGGACTTCAGAGCCTCGATCAGCTCGCGCTCTCTCACTTCAATCTCGCGGATGGAGTCAGAGAACATTTCCGGTGTCATCTCCACCTGAACCTCCAGCTTGTCACTGTTCTTCTCGCGGCTTACGATGATCTGGTAGTTAGCCGGGTAGCCCTTATTGAGAAGCACCGTTTCAATCTGGCTCGGGAATACATTGACGCCCTTGACGATGAGCATATCATCACTTCTGCCCATTGGTTTGGACATGCGCACATGTGTTCTGCCGCAGGAGCATTTTTCACGGTTCAGTACGCAGATATCTCTTGTCCTGTAACGGAGAAGCGGGAATGCCTCTTTTGTAATGCTGGTAAATACCAGTTCGCCCTTCTCTCCGTCCGGCAGCACTTCGCCTGTGGCCGGGTCAATGATCTCAGCTATAAAATGGTCCTCATTGATATGCATGCCGCCCTGGGCGCTGCACTCAAAGGAGACACCGGGACCGGAAATCTCGGTAAGGCCATAAATGTCATACGCGCGGATTCCAAGCTTCTCCTCCACATCACGGCGCATCTCTTCACTCCATGCCTCAGCGCCGAAGATACCTGCTTTCAGCTTAATCTTGTCCCTGAGACCTCTCTCGCAGATGGTCTCCGCCAGGTATGCCGCATAAGAAGGGGTACAGCAGAGGATCGTGGAGCCGAGGTCGCACATAAACTGGATCTGTCTGTCTGTATTACCGGAAGACATGGGAAGTGTCAAGGAACCCACTTTGTGGGAACCGCCGTTGAGTCCCGGACCTCCTGTAAACAGTCCGTATCCGTAACACACATGTACCACATCGTCCTTCGTTCCGCCTGCTGCCATGATAGCTCTGGCGCAGCAGTCATCCCACAGATCCAGATCGTGCTGTGTATAAAATGCCACCACTCTTCTGCCCGTGGTGCCGCTTGTAGACTGAATACGCACACAGTCAGAAAGGGGGACTGCCAGCAGTCCGTAGGGATACGCTTCACGCAGATCTTCTTTTGTCAAGAAGGGAAGCTTATGTAGGTCGTCCACGGATTTGATATCCTCAGGCACAATGCCCTTTTCCTCCATTTTTGCTCTGTAATAGGGCACGTTGTCATATACGTGCTTTACCTGTTTTGTCAGACGTTCGTCTTGCCATTCACGAATCTGCTCTCTTGAGGCACATTCGACTTCCGGCTGATAATAATTCTCCATTGCTGTAAATTCCTTTCCATCCATTTTACTCTAAAACGGCATTCCGGACCTTTCCATACCTTTGCCCCGAAACACCTGCCGCCGGGTTATGCCCCGCATCGGCCCGTTTTTGTTATTATACCATTTTAGCGCTTCAGCGTAAAGAATATTTAACATTTTATGCAGTCTTTCATAAGATATTACTGTATAAGTAAATATAAAGGAAAACCAGATATGGAAAAATGTCGAATGAATTATCAGGGCGTCCGTCCGTATTCTCCGCCGAACAGGGAAATGCCGGCACGGAACAACTGCGGCCGCCGTACACCCTGCGGCTGTAACTGCGATATGGTAGACAACACCTCAATCTACGAACATGCCGACAAGCTGCCGCTTACCATGGCATATGTGCCAATGCAGAAATTTAAAACCACCTTTGAACTGTGTAAAGCACTGCAGATGGGAACCATCTTCCCTGAACTGTGCAAACCATTCTGTGGAAAGAGAGGTGGCTGTCGATGAAAGAATGCAGACGCAGCAAAGCGCAGTTAATGCAGCTGATCAATGAGGTCAGCTTCGCTGTCAACGATATGAACCTCTACCTCGACACCCATCCGGATGACAAATGTGCCATGGAATTCATGACAGATAAGATTCGCATCCGTGAAGAAGCACTGAAAGAATACGCCATGTATTATGGCCCGCTTACCATTGCAACTGCTGATGATGACTGCAGTACCTCATGGGACTGGGTGATGCAGCCGTGGCCTTGGGAATAGAAAGGAGGGAGTCAGAGTATGTGGAATTATGAGAAGAGATTACAGTATCCGATAAATATTAAAACGCCGAATGCCAAGGCTGCTTTGTTTATTATGAGTCAGTATGGTGGACCGGATGGCGAAATCGCCGCTTCCATGCGTTACCTGTCACAGCGTTTTGCCATGCCGAACCGCATTGCCATGGGTACCCTGAATGATATAGGTATATCGTAACCGCTATTACCCCTTCCGTTTTCTGCCCTCATCTCCTCATATCCCTGCTTTCACTTCCCCACCAAAACCGACTCTAAAATTTCTGTTTGATAACGGTCACGTCTTCCACAGCTCTGAATCCTCATCTGTATCCCAAACGGTATATCTTTCAGCCATACGCACACAATCTGACCGGGATAGACAATAATTTCATCCACCAATTCCCGGTAAAGAAACTCTTCCTCCACATTAAAATGCAATATCTCCTCAACCGCCCCCACATATTTCTCAAAACAGGACCTTCGCTCCATCTCCGTTTCTTCCTCCTTTCTGGCTCTCAGAAGTTTTCTCTCCAGTCTCTCCTTCTGCCCGTCATACCATTCCTTCTGCTCTGTCAGTTCATCGGCACTTAAAATCCCCTCCAAAGCCAGATCAACACATTTTTTCTTTTTTGTCTGGATTTCCTCTATTTTTTTCTCAATCACGGCAGTATCCTCTGCATATGTATCTGCCTGCCTCAAATTTTTAATGCGCCAGAGAATTTCTGTTTCCACGGCATCCCAGTCAAAGTCCACCTGTTTTACTGCATAACGCACACAAGTGCGCAGCGCCAGATCACTGACCGCAGTGTTGTCACATCCGTATTCTGCCCCTTCCCCAACTTCCTTCCTCTTTCCATAGTTCGCATGATGATAACATCTCCATGCCCTGTAGATACTTCCGTCCCTTCGTTTTTTTGTGCGGACCACAAAGCCGGACCCGCATTCACCACACTTCACCATTCCACTGCACCAATAACGGCTGCACTGTGAAGCCTTGTGATAGGATAAAGACCTTCTTTCCAGCTCCTTCTGGGTTCTTTCCCACAGCACTCTGTCAATTATAGGGGTATGATGGTTTTTCAGGTAAACCATTTCCTCCTCACCCTCATTCTTCTTTTTCCTGTGGGACAGGTAATCCGGAGTGATCGTCTTTTTCTGACACAAGTCACCTGCGTATTTTTCATTTTTCAATACTTTCAGGATCATAGTATTTGACCACATAGTGCCCCGTTTCGGCTGTATTCCTTCTTCCTGCAGTTCCCTTGCAATGATATGGGTACCTTTTTGCTCATTTGTATATTTATGAAATATGCTTCTGACAATCTCTGCCTCCTCCTCATTCACAAACATCCTGCCCTGCTTCACCGTATATCCGAGAAGGTCCCTTCCGAATACCACACCCTGCTCCATTCTGCGTTTCTGTCCCCACTTTACACGTTCGGAAGTCTTCCTGCTTTCATCCTGGGCAAGGGTAGCCATGATGGACAGACGCAGTTCCCCATCTCCGTCCATTGTATCAATATTATCTATCGTAAAAATAACCCGGACGCCTTTTGCCTTCAACTTTCTGACAAAAGACAGGGTATCCACCGTATTTCTGGCAAACCTGGACACTTCTTTTGTGAGGATCAAATCTATCCTGCCTGCCATGGCATCCTGGATCATTTGATTGAACCCTTTTCGTTTTGCAGTCTGGGTTCCGCTGATACCCTCATCATAATAAATACCTGTCAGCTCCCAGTCCTCATGCTGACTGATGTAATCGGAAAAATATTTTCGCTGGCTTTTAAGGGAATTTGCCTGATCATCCTTCTCCGTCGATACTCTTCCGTACGCAGCCGCCCTCACTTTATTTCCCACCTGTAAAGCCTCCAACTTCTATATTAAAATTCCTGTATGCCGGACTTATACGCCAAAACAGGAAATAAAAATATAAGGCCGCCGGAAACATATTTCAACAGCCATATACTCTCATTCTTCCAGCTCATTCAGCAATATGCCGAGCTGCTCATCTGTCAGCAGACTCTGCGCATGGAGTTCCCTGCAGATTCCCCGCTTCAGCTGCCTGCTGAAATTCTTCTGCTGCTCCTTAGTCAACGCAATCCTATGTACATTTTCCTGCTGCAAAAAATTGCTCTTTTCCATACTGTTTCCCACATAACATCCCCTGATGACTCCTTATAATAGAGTATGCGGAAACAGAAATTTTGTTATGCCGGAAATAATTTTCCTTTATAAAAATACCCGGAAGCCGCATTTATTCTGTCTGCCGCTTCCGGGTACTTCTAAACTTTCTATTACTTCTCTTCTTTTTCCGTCTTCAGAGGTTCCACTTCCTCCGCCTGAAATACATATCCGCAGGAACAACTGGTTTCCTCCACAACTCTGCCTCTTACAGTAAAAACTTCCACTTCCTCACCGCATTTTGGACATATCCGGTCTTCCGATACCGGGGTTCTGTATTTGCTTTCACATCCGTCTAAAACTGCCATATTTTTCACCTCCTGATACACATGCTTTCTGATATAAGTTTTCATCTTCTATTGTATCCCCTATTTTTCTTTAAAACAAGACATTCTTCCTTATCAGAAAATTTATCAGGACAATGTAATACAGCCGTTCATCCTTTTGCTCAACACCCCCCTGACATCACAGCATACTTCTCCTGTATTTTATTTTACAAGATATCCTCCGTCTACGGGAATAATGGCTCCGCCCAGATAATCACTGGCATGGGAGGCCAGGAAAATACAGGCTCCTTTCATATCATCCCCTGTTCCCCAGCGGTTTGCAGGAATCCTGTCTGTAATCTGCTGATATCTGGGATTTTCCTTGTCCAGAAGGGCAGCATTCATCTCTGTTGCCATATATCCCGGTGCAATGGCGTTTACGTTAATTCCTCTTGCGATCCAGTCATTGCTCAGTTCCTTTGTAAGCTGTGTCACTCCACCTTTTGCCGCTGTATAGGCAGGAACGGTCTGTCCTCCAAACCAGGATACCATGGATGCAATATTGATGATCTTCCCATATCCTTTTTCCAGCATGATTTTAGCTGCCTCCTGGCAGAGGATAAATACGGAATTCAGATTCACATTCAGGACCTCATCCCATTCCTCAACAGGGAACACTTCCGCGCTGTGGCGCCTCTGAATGCCATGGGCAGTCACAAGAATGTCCAGATCATTTCCCAGCTTTTCCACACATTCCTGAAAACAGCGGTACACTTCCTCACGCACTGCCAGATTGGCTTTTACACCATGACACTTGTAGCCTCTTTCCTGAAACTGTTTCGCTGTTTCATGGACCTTATGGGATGTTCCCACAATGACCACCTCACAGCCGGCCTCCATAAGGCCTTCTGCCATTCCGTATCCAAGACCTCTTGTTCCGCCTGTCACGATCGCTTTTTTTCCTTCTATGTTAAATAATTCATTTCCCTTCATGTCTGTGCTGCAGGATACCGGATCCTGCCCTCCTTTCAAAAACCTGAATGTATGCTGTAGCTAAAACATAATTACCATTTTCTTTACCGACGGTTCCGGATTATCCATATAATGAAATACTTTTTCAATCTCACTGAATTTTATAAATGTAGTAGCGATTCCTTCTGTGTTAAACTGCTTCTTCTCCATGCACGCAATGGTCGGTTCAAATTTATAACAGGACATCCTGGTTCCTATAATGTCCAGTTCCCTTTGATTGATCATGGCCTGTGTGATTTCCTCCGGTTTCGTACAAAATCCCAGCGGGACTACACGCCCTGCGTTGCAGACGATTCCCGGCTGCATGATCATTGTGAGGGAACCGGGAAAGCAGGCTGAATCAAACGCGATGGTGACTCCATGACCGTCTGTAATGTTCCGGACTGCTTCCGCCAGATTTTCTTTCTTTGTATTGATCACATAATCTGCGCCGTATCCCTTTGCACGTTCCAGGGAGCTGTCGCTGATGTCACAGCAGATCACTGTTTTGCACCCCTTTGCTTTACAGGTCTGCAGGATTATGGCACCGATGGTTCCTGTTCCCAGAATCAGGACAGTATCTTCCGGTACTACACGTCCTCTGGCTGTACAGTGCGCACCGATAGCGTAGGGTTCCACAAGAGCCGCGTCCTCCCATGACACGCTGTCATCAATCTTATAAACTTCATTTGCCGGTGCCGTAAAATATTCTCTCCAGCCGCCATCCATCCCGGAGCCTCTGACCATTACCTTTTCACATACATTTTTTCTGCCGATCCTGCACTGATAACATTCTCCGCATGTGTGGATCAGGTCTACGATCACATGGTCTCCTTCTTTTACATTTGCTGCATTTTTTCCTGCCTTCACAACAATCCCCGCATTTTCATGGCCCGGGATACGAGGATATGTAGAACAGGGATTTGCGCCGTGATAAATGTGATGGTCACTTCCGCATACGCCTGCTGCCTTCATCTGAATCAAAACCTCATCATCACCGGGAACGGGAACCGGGACTTCACGCACTTCTACCTGATGCGGCCTTACAACCACTACTTCCTTCATTGTATTCTTCATTTTTCTTTCCTTTCCGGGTAATCCCCCTGCCCGAAATGAATTCCGGGCAGTATTTCATATTCTTAATTAAAATTCAGTATCATCTCTCTGTCAGGAAACCAGATTCGGCAGCAGCGTGGAGAGTGCCGGAACATAGGCAAAAATAATTGCACAAACTACTTCCACCGCCACAAAAGGAATCAGATTCTTTGCCACTTTGCTGACCGGCTGCTCCGAAAATCCACAGGCCACAAACATAGTCGTCCCAAATGGCGGTGTCGCCTGGCCAAGTGCCAGCAGAAATACGAACAGCATACCAAAATGAACCGGGTCCACGCCGAATGCCACTGCGATCGGTGCCAGAATCGGACCGAGGATCAGATTGGTGGCGCCCACCTCCAGAAACATACCGCAGATAAGAAGCAGCACAATGATCAGTGCCAGGAACACATATTTATTACTTGCCACTGCCATGAATGCATTGGTGACCGCAACCGGAATCTTATAATAAGTGATCAGATATCCGAACATCTGTGCCGTAACAACCAGGAACATTAGGTTTGCAGTGCTGACAGCAGTTCCTTTCAGAATCTCCCAGACATCTTTTCCGCTGATCTCCCTGTAGATAGCAATGCACACCAGAAATCCGTAGAACACTGCAACCACTGCGGATTCCGTCGGAGTAAAAATACCTGCGTAAATGCCGCCCAGGATCACGATGGGCATGATCAATGCCCAGATTGCATCCTTGAAGGAAAGAAGAAATCTCCTGAAGGAAAATCCCGCCTCTTTTGGAAAATTACATTTTTTTGCTTTATAAAAGGCATATACACAGAGCAGGATTCCGCACAGGATACCCGGCAGAACACCTGCCATCAGCAGTTTTGCCACAGATACACCGGTAATATTACCATAAATAACAAATACTGTGGACGGCGGAATGACGATTCCCAGTGTTCCGCCAATTGCCTGTACGGCTGCCGCATAATCCTTGGGATATCCTCTTTTTACCATTTCCGGGTACATCAGACCGCCGATAGCCGCTGTTGTCGCAACAGAGGAGCCGGAAATTGCCGCAAAAAAGGTACACGCCACAATAGATACAAGTGAAATTCCTCCTGAGATCCAGCCTACAAAGGAATCTGCAAAGGCCACCAGCCTTTTGGAAAGACCGCCCTTTGACATGATATCACCTGCCAGAAAGAACGCGGGCAGAGCCAGCATGGAAAAGTTATCACACCCCGTAAAAATCTTCTGGGTGATCATGGCCAGTGATAATGCCGGGTCTAAAAATATAGCACAGATGCATGCACCTCCCAGGGCCCAGGTAATCGGCAGGCCGAGAAGCATGAGAACAATCAGTACAACGATCAAAGCTGCTGCGGAAGCTGACATCAGTTATTTCCCCCTTTCTCTTCGGTTGTTTTCATTGTTACGGTTTCCTGCAGTTTAAAGATTACGGAAATCACTGCAAGTCCAAATCCGAGACACAGGATTCCGTACATAACATTCATGGGAATCCTCATGGCCGGACTCAACTGGTATCCTCCAATGCGCAGCATACCAAAAGTGCTGTAAAAAAACACAGCAGATATAGCCAGTGCCAGAACCTGCCTTCCTATCTCAAAGGCCTTTTTCACTCCGGACGGCAGAAAATTATCTATAATGTCAATGCGTACCATGAGATTCTGGGATATACCCATATTGATTCCCAGAAGAATCATTGCCACGAACAGATACCTGGATGCCTCCTCAGACCAGGGTATGCTGTAAAAAATAACGTATCTGGTAAAAGTCTGCACCAGTATGATCACCATAATTGCCACCAGTATAACCGCAGTCAATGCATTCACAGCACTCTGCAGCCTGCTAAAAACCTGCTTTGCTTTCTCCATCTTCCTTCTCCTTTGCTATTTTGCTGCAGCTATCCTGTCAAGAGTCTCTTTGTAGTCTGCACCGTAAGTATCCCTGACACTCTGTGTCTCTGCAATCAGTTCTGTCTTATCCGGATAAGTCACCTTCATTCCCTGTTCCTCCAGTGTGGAAACAGCCTCCGCATCCATCTTCCGGCTCAGTTCCCGCTCTGCAAGGTTGGCTTCCTCCATACACTCCGCAATGACCTGCTGGTCCTCATCTGTGAGGGAATTCCATGTTTTGGGCGCCATCAGAACATACACCGTGGAATACACATGTTCTGTAATGGCCATATGCTTATTTACTTCCACCACATTATTTTTGTCGATGACCGTAGCAGGATTTTCCTGTCCGTCAATGGCGCCCTGCTGCATTGCGGTATATGCCTCACTCCAGGCCATGGGCACCGGATCCGCCCCCAGCGCTTTCCAGAGCTTCTGATGGATTTCATTTTCCATAACACGGATTCTCAGTCCCTTCACATCCTCGGCACTGTTGATCTCTTTCTTGGAATTGGTCAGATTACGGAACCCGGATTCCCAGATTCCTAATCCTTTCAGCTCCACCTTATCCAGTCTTTTGAAAAAGTCCTGTCCGATTTCTCCCATAAACACCTTATCCGCATGCTCTGTACCCTCGATCACATAGGGCAGGTCAAACGCTGCGATCTCAGGAATGAAATTCGCCAGCACACTTTGATTTACCACTGCTATATCCAGATTGCCCAGTTCACATGCCTCGATATTATCTCTCTCTGAGCCGAGCTGTCCGTTGTGGAAAACAGATATCTCAATTCTGCCCTCTGATTTTTCTTTTACATTCTCGGCAAACTCCTCCATGGAGATTCCAATGGCTCCGTCTGCTGCTGATGTCTGTGCCATTCTCAGGCTCACTTTTCCGTTTTCATCATAAATACTGCTGTCTTTGCCGCATCCCGCCATAGCCAGTGCTGCGAGTATTCCCGCTATGGACAATGCTGCCAGTTTTCTTACCTTCATGTTACCCTCCCTTTACGGTGTCTGCAGAGAACCGTCTCTCAATCTCGTCTGCGTCCATGTGGTGACTGTCTTCTCACACGGATATTTTGCTGCTTCCTTCTCATCAATATCCACACCCAGACCCGGTTTATCATTGGCATACACATAACCCCTGCGAAATTCGGGAAGACCTTGAAAGACTTCCAGCAGCGCGCCATGCGGCCCCTTCAGATCCTGTATCACAAAATTAGGCGGTTCGATTCCTGACCACTCCTGCACTCCGAAATTAGGTGCCGCCAGATCAATATGGATATTTGCCGCGTGAGCCAGGGGTGACATATCACCCGGCCCATGCCATGCGGTGCGCACACCAAACTGCTCCGCGAAAATCTGAAGTTTTCTGGCTGGTGTGATGCCTCCTATCTGACTGATATGTACACGGATAAAATCAATCAGCTGCTCTGCTATGAGAGTTTTCCACTCTTTGGGATTGTTGAAAAGCTCTCCCTGGGCAATGGGGATGCTGGTCTGTTCCCGCAAGTTTCTCAGCCAGTTTGTCTGCTCCAGCGGAACCGGGTCCTCCAGGAAAAACAGATCAAAGGGTTCCAGCTCCTTTGCCAGTTTGATAGCTTCCACAGGAGCGATGCGCTCATGTACATCATGTACCAATTCCATATCATATCCGATTCTGTCACGGATTTCTCCAAAAAGTTTTACTGTGTCACGAATATACTTCCTGGAGTCCAGATACATCCCATCATGTGCCCCTTCCGGCGCTGTCTCAGGTGTCTGTCCGTAAGGTGCCCCGCCGTAGCCGCCGCACTGGCAGCGCAGATGCGTAATTCCCATCTCCTGGAATCTTTGAATATTTTCACAGATTTCCCCGATATCTTTTCCGTCCACATGGCGGTATACCGGAATCCCTTCCCTTACTTTTCCTCCGAACAGCTGATACACCGGCATATCTGCCATCTTGCCTTTGATATCCCACAACGCCATATCAATGCCGGAAATCGCATTATTTTCAATAGGGCCGTTTCTCCAGTAGCCGTTCTGGTGCATAAGCTGCCATAATTCCTCAATATTCTCAGCGTCCCGCCCCACAAGAAGCGGTTTTAAATATTCCTCGATCAGGTGCTTTACCGTCAGATGGCGGTAAGCAAATGTAGCACAGCCCAGGCCGTACAATCCCGGCTGATTTGTCTCCACTTTGACTACGACAAGGTTAATGCCCTCCGGCGCTGTACATATGACCCGTATGTCCTGAATTTTAACTGACATCTCTCTCCTCCTATTACTTGTAACTCATCATACAAGTTAGAATATAAAAACATTGTCATTTTCCATATAACTGCCCGTTCCCACGGGAAACAGGCAGTTCTGTAAGAATCTGATTCACAGCTTTTTCATAGCTGCGTCCAGATGTTCATACATAATATCATGAGCTGCATCCGCATCGCCATTCTTAAATGCATCCAGAATCTGCGCATGGTAATGGATCCCTGAATCATAGCCAAACAGTTCATTCATCTGTTCATGATTCTGCCTGGTCTCCTGGAAAACCTTGTGCAGGCTTTTTTCCAGCAGGGCGTTGCCTGTAGAACGGCAGATAACTTCATGGAATTTCAGGTCTGCATTTACAAACTTTTCCCGATTTCCCTGGAACATCTGCATTTGCTCCAGATATGTCTCCAGAGCGGTGATGATCTTGGGCGTACATTTTTCCACTGCCAGTCTGCAGGCATCTGGTTCCAGTATTTTTCTGAATTCCAATACCTTTTCAATATCCCTGCAGTCCTCGGATGTGATCTTGTTCTCCGTCTCATCCCAGTTCTCCACACGGCTGTTGATCAGATAAGTCCCTTTGCCATGCACACTTTCCAGGACACCAAGGCCAATCAGATACTGCAGCGCCGTTCTGATACTGGAACGGCTCACGCCCAGCTCCTCTGTCATCTGGTTTTCTGACGGTATCTTCTCACCAACTGTCCAGTTTCCGGATTCAATATTCTTCTTCAGATAATCCACCACCTGGCTGGTTACATTGACACGTTTTATTTTCATATATCTTCCCTTCGTCTCAACTTGTAGGACAAGTGATAAGTTCATTATATTCTTTTTTCTTTTTCTGTCAATACAATTATAGAATAATTCTACCACAGTGAATGGATTTCGTAAATAATTGCCGAAAATAAGCGGTTCAATTTAGTAAAATTCACCCTGCCGGCGCCTCCCGGAAATTTTCTTTTCTCAACACCTTCTCCTCCTTCGGCACTCGGAGCGCGCGGACTGCATTTAATATGGCAATGACAGCAACACCCACATCTGCAAAGACTGCTGCCCACATAGATGCAATTCCAAGTGCTCCCAGAAGCAGAACAACGGCCTTCACTCCCAGAGCAAAAACTATATTCTGGCGCACGATTGCCAGTGTCTTTCTGGAAATCCGCATAGCTGCCGCTATCTTTGACGGTTCATCTGTCATGATGACAATGTCTGCCGCCTCAATTGCCGCATCGGAACCAAGTCCACCCATAGCGATTCCTATATCTGCTCTTGCGAGCACCGGCGCATCATTGATCCCGTCTCCCACAAAAGCCAGCCTGCCTTTTTCACTTGTCCTGGCCAGCAGTTCTTCCATGTGTGCCACTTTATCCGCGGGAAGCAGTTCTGTATAGACCAGATCCAGCCCTAATTTCCCTGCTACCTTTTCGCCCACTGCCTTTGTGTCTCCGGTGAGCATAACCGTTTTCTGCACCCCTGCTTTTTTCAGTTCGCTGACAGCAAAGGCTGCGTCCTCCTTGATCTCATCCTCGATCAGGACAGCACCGCGGTATTTCCCGTCTTCCGCCACGTAGACAACGGTACCTGCTTCTTTCACTGGCTGAAACGTGATTTTTCTGCTTTTCATCAGCTTTGCATTTCCTGCCAGTACATTTTTTCCATTCTGAGTGACAGAGATACCGTGTCCCGGGATCTCCTGTACATCAGAAACTGTAAACTGTTCGGTATTCTTTCTGTATGCCCTCACAATAGACCTGGAAATGGGGTGATTGGAGTCTTTTTCTGCACAGGCTGCCAGTTCCAGTAATCTTTCACCGGTGATTCCCCGGGGATAGCATCGCGTCACTGCAAAAGACCCTTTCGTCAGAGTACCTGTCTTGTCAAACACAACAGTCTCTGCTTTTGCCAGTGCCTCCAGGTAATTGCTTCCCTTGATCAGCACACCGCACTTTGAAGCTCCGCCGATGCCGCCGAAGAAACTCAGCGGAACAGAGATTACGAGCGCACACGGGCAGGAGATCACCAGGAAGGTCAGCGCCCTGTGTATCCAGGGGGCAAACGCCTGCCCGGTAATAAGAGGCGGCAATATGGCAAGCAGTGCTGCTGCTGCCACAACTGAGGGTGTGTAGTATCTGGCAAAACGTGTGATAAATGCCTCGGACTTTGATTTTTTGCTGCTGGCGTTCTCCACCAGATCCAATATTTTAGAAACTGTGGATTCCCCGTAGGGCCTGGATACGCGGATTCTCAGGGTTCCTGTCTGATTAATGCATCCGCTGATGACCTCCGCCCCTGCCCCGGTTTCCCTTGGCATGGATTCCCCTGTCAGTGCAGAGGTGTCCAGAGTGGAGCTGCCCTCCAGAACGATTCCGTCAAGGGGTATGCGTTCTCCCGGTTTGACCAGAATCACATCTCCAACAAGAACTTCATCCGGTTCCACCCTGGTCTCTTTTCCATCCCTCACAACGTTGGCATAGTCCGGGCGTATATCCATCAGTCCTGCAATGGAACGGCGTGATTTGCTGACAGCATAGGACTGAAACAGTTCTCCCACCTGATAAAACAGCATGACTGCCACACCTTCTTTATAGTCCCCCAGACACATGGCTCCCACAGTGGCAACGGTCATCAGAAAATTTTCATCGAATACCTGACCATGCAGAATGTTGGTGACAGCTTTCCAGATAATATCCCACCCAATCACGGCATAACAGACAAGAAATCCTATGAATTTTCCTGTTTCATTCAGAGGCAGCCATAAGACCGGCAGAAAAATGAGAATGGATGTGAGTATGCGGTATAATTGTTTTTTCTGTTTTTTTGTCATAATTCTCTTCCTTTCATAAATTGCGGCGGCAGGCAGTTCCCCCTGCCGCAATGATCTTAAATTTTTTTCACTGTGACATCCGGCTCAATTTTCCGAATCTGTTTCACCACTTTGTCCGCAATCTCAGAAAAGTACTCCTCAGATGCCTCCAGAACCATCTTCTGACTCAGAAAGTTCACTTCTACTCCGGTTACACCTTCCATCTTCCTTACAGAGTCCTCAATTTTTGCAGCACAGTGTGCACAGTCTAAATCTACCAGTTTAAATGTTTTTCTCATATTTACTTTCTCCTTTTCCGTTCATCTTGTTTTCATATGAATACATATTCATATGTTCATATATAATATACAAAGTATTATCCTGTCTGTCAATACTATTTTCTCTTTTTTTCAGATTCATCAAATTTCTGTATTGGATTTCTTCTTCAGATGGCTTAAAATAAAATCAGAAAGGATGGAGAACTCATATGGAGAATACGCAACAGATAAAAGAAAACCCGCTGGGCTTCAGCCCCATCGGTAAATTACTGCCCAAATTCGCGGTACCGGCTATCATCAGCATGCTGGTCAACGCGCTGTATAATATTGTGGACCAGATCTTCATCGGGCAGGGCGTGGGCATGTACGGAAATGCCGCAACAAACGTGGCTTTTCCCATTACCACCATAACTACAGCTATCGCTCTCCTCATAGGAATCGGAGGCGCCTCCAATTTTAATCTGGAACTTGGGCGTAAACATGAAGAAAAGGCAAAGCATATTGCAGGCACAGGATTCGGCAGCCTCATCCTGTGCGGCCTCATCCTGGTCATTTTGATCCGCCTGTTCCTGAAGCCGCTGATCCTGGCCTTCGGCGCTACCCCCAAGGTTCTGCCCTATTCCATGACCTATGTGGGGATCACCACCTGGGGCATTCCGTTTTTTATGCTGACAACAGGCGGCAACCATCTGATCCGGGCGGACGGCAGTCCTACCTATTCCATGATATCCATGGTCTCCGGCGCTCTGATCAATACTGTGCTGGACCCCCTGTTCATTTTTACCTTCGGCTGGGGTATTGCCGGAGCTGCATGGGCAACGGTGACCGGCCAGGTATTCTCCGCCTGTTTGGTCCTCTTCTATCTGCCCCGGTATAAAACCGTGGAGCTGAAGCTTAAAAATCTCATTCCCCGGTCTCACTGTATCAAAGCTATCGCGTCCCTCGGAATGGCCTCCTGCTTCAATCAGCTGGCCCTTACCGTGGTCCAGATAACCATGAACAATGTGCTTCGCCACTATGGTTCCCACTCCGTCTACGGAAGCGACATTCCCCTTGCGGTGGTAGGGATTGTAGCCAAGGTGAATATGGTGTTCCTGTCCATTGTCATCGGGATCGCCCAGGGTTCACAGCCGATCGTGGGATTTAATTACGGCGCCAAAAACTATTCCCGGGTGAAAAAGACGTATCTGTGCGCAGCCGGAACAGCAACTATTCTGGCTGTGACTGCATTTATATGTTTCCAGATCTTCCCCAGGCAGATCGTCAGCCTTTTCGGTTCCGGAGACAAGCTTTATTATCAGTTTGCCCAGAAGTATTTCCGCATTTTTATGTTCTGTACCTTCCTGAACGGCCTGCAGCCGGTGACCGCTAACTTTTTCACTTCCATCGGCAAAGCCACCCGCGGTATTGTGCTTTCCATGACAAGACAGATTCTGTTCCTGATCCCCATGATCCTAATCTTCCCCCTCTTTATGGGAATTGACGGAGTCATGTATGCCGGTCCCATTGCGGACGCGGCTGCCGGTATCCTGGCAGTTCTTCTGGTCCGGAAAGAAATAAGGCGGATGCCCGCAGACGGAGAACTTCCGGCGTAAAGCAACGTGTGCGGCTGTTTGCGTTTCCGCAGACAGCCGCACACGTTTCAGGTCTCCTTTTCGGGATGTTCTTTCCTGTCAAAATTAAGCTTCTTATACTGTTTCGGTGTAATATGATGATATTGTTTAAATATTTTTCCAAAATAGCTGCTGGTCCCGAATCCGGTCTCCACAGCCACCTCCAGAACACTTTTATCCGTATAACGCAGCAGCTCCTGTGCCTTCTGCAGACGCAGGGAGATCATGAACTCCACAGGTGTCTCCCCAAGACTCGTCTGAAACAGACGGTAGCACTCCCGCTCACTGATATGTATACTGGATGCAATATCCTGCACCGTGATCTTCTCACTGTAATGTTCCTGAATATAGGACAGCATCTGTTTGATTCGTTCATCCTCCAGGGCGTTGAAACCTGTCCCGCTTTTCTTCTCATCCATAGCCCAGGAATACACCATCTCCCAGAGCTTTGAGAAAAGATTCCGCAGGCGAAGCTCAAAAAATGGTTCCCCCTTGCTGCTCAGTTCTGCCCCTTCCCTCATTTTTTCCAGAAACTCCGCGCTTCCCGCATCGGAACAGTAAAGGGGCACTGCGTCCAGTTGTTTCTGTTCCAGCACAGGAACAATATATTTGATATCCAGAATACTTCCCGATGCGCCTGCCAGAAAAGAACGGTCAAAGAACTGTGACTGCAGCCTTACCTCCTCCACAGGCTCCAGAGGATGCAGATAATGCAGAACCCCGGAATTGACAAATATTCCGTCCCCCTCATGCAGTATGAATTCATGATGATTGGTCTTATACTGCATACTTCCGCCCAAAATATGTCCGAACTCAAATTCATCATGCCAGTGCCACGGAATATCCCCGAAGAAATACGCCTCCGGTCTCGGCACATATAAGCCATAGTGAAGCATCTGGTTCTGATAAACGATTTTTTCCTTTTTTCTTCCGTCCATATCCAATTTTCTGAATTGTACCATAGCGACCTCCGTATATGGCAGGATTCTTATATTTTCAGGCAGTATGATTATTTATATATCCCTAAATCCACAGTATAATTATATTACCACAAGACCGGGAAGGTCAATAGAAAAGTTACTGTTCACAGAACTGCGCTTTTTGCAGGGCTGTGAATAGTAACTAGTTTCAAACAGCCAAAGGAGGATAACATCTATGATTTATTATGTAGCCGCAAATGCTCCCAGAAACGGATGCGGTACTAAGGAAAAACCGTTTCAGACCATCAGTGAGGCAGCCGCTGCCGCCCGCGCAGGAGACGAAGTCCTGGTAGCTCCGGGTATTTACCGGGAATATGTAAATCCGAAAAACGGCGGTACAGACGAAAACAATCGTATTGTCTACCGCTCAGAGGAGCCGCTGGCCGCTGTCATTACCGGCGCGGAACCTGTAAAAAACTGGACACAGTATCAGGGCAATGTCTGGACAGCCCGTATTCCCAACGGTATCTTCGGCTGCTATAACCCCTACACCACAGTCATTGCAGGTGACTGGTACCGTGCTCCGGAACCGGTGCATACCGGTGAGGTATACATAAACGGCAAATCCATGTATGAGGCATTTTCACTGGAGGATGTCACAAACCCATCCATTTACAAAGGTTCCTGGGACCCGGATTTTACCCTCTATAAATGGTACACAAAACAGGAAGACGGCTTCACTGTCATCTACGCCAACTTCCAGGGTGCTGACCCCAACGAGGAAAATGTGGAGATCAATGTGCGGCGCAACTGCTTCTACCCGGATAAGACTGGCGTTAATTATATCACGCTGTCAGGCTTCACGGTAAAACAGGCAGCTACCACATGGGCACCGCCCACTGCTTACCAGGAAGGCATGATCGGCCCCCACTGGTCAAAGGGCTGGATCATTGAGGACTGTGAGGTTTCCGATTCCAAATGCTCCGGTATCTCCCTGGGAAAATATCTGCAGCCGAACAATGAAAACAAGTGGACCACCAGATTCTATAAAGACGGAACCCAGACAGAACGTGACGCCATCTGCCAGGCACAGATTGAGGGATGGACAAAAGAGAACATCGGTTCCCACATTGTCCGCCGCTGCAACATCCACGACTGCGGACAGACCGGTATTGTAGGACATTTAGGCGGCGTGTTCTCTGTGATCGAGGACAACCACATTCACCATATCAACAACAAACAGGACCTGGCAGGCGCAGAGATCGGCGGTATCAAAATGCATGCTGCCATTGACGTGATCATCCGCCGCAACCATTTCCACCACTGCACCCGCGGCCTGTGGCTGGACTGGCAGGCACAGGGGACCCGTGTCACACAGAATCTGTTCCACGACAATGTTCCGCCAAAAGGAACAGAGATTGCCAATGGTCTGGCTCTGGCTGAGGACATTTTTATCGAGGTTTCCCACGGTCCCACACTGGTTGACAACAATCTGCTTCTGTCCGACTGCGCATGCCGCATCAGCACACAGGGCACCGCTCTTGTACACAACCTGATCGCAGGTTCCTTTACCTGGGTAGGCGCCGGTGTAGATAACGGCGGACAATATCTGCCATCCCCGAGGTATACGCCATATCACGTACCGCACCGCACAGAGGTTGCCGGATTTATGACGATCCTTCACGGTGATGCACGTTTCTACAACAATATCTTCGTGCAGAAGGAAATCCGCCGGGACCTGGCTGCCTATGCGGAATCTGAGGGCATGGGCACCATGGATAAATACCAGTTTATCTGCGGAACAAAACCGTACGACGGATATCCCACGGCAGAGACGTACTTTGGACGCTTCAACGCAGAGACTGCTGTGGACCATGACAACAAAGACATCTATTATGACCATCTTCCCATCTACACCGGAGGCAATGTATACTTTAACGGCGCCAAACCGTGTGATGCAGAGGAAAATTATAAAGTGGATGAGGAACACAAGATCACGCTGGAATTAAAAGAGGAAGGCGGAGAATACCGTCTGGAGACCAATCTGTATGATTACCTGCCAAAATTTGAGACTCCGTTTGTAAGCACAGAACTGCTGGGTGAGGCATTTGAGCCGGAACAGAAATTTGAAGCACCTGACGGAACTCCTATTGTATTTGACCGGGATTACTTTGGAAGAAAGCGCGATATGATGCCGCTTGCAGGTCCTTTTGCCTGCGGATGTGAAATAGAGGATGTATTATAATTCTTACCGCTCCTTATGGGACCGCCTGTTCTGCTATAGAACAGGCAGTTTCCATAAGGAGCATTTTTTCAATTCTGATGTAAGTCTTTCATCGCTCCACAGGGCATTATGACCTCCCAGTACGATGTTCGGCTTATTTTTGCCATGGAAATCGCTGCCGCAGGTGACAAACAGGCCTTTTTGTTCCGCGGCTTCCAGATAATGCAGTGCCTGCTCCCTGCTGTGGTAGGAAGAAAATACTTCAATGCCGTCAATCATCTCCTCCGTGATCTGATCCAGCAGTTCATCATCTCCGCCCAGATTCTGCCCCGGATGCGCAAGAACCGCCGCACCGCCCGCGCTGTGTATCAGGGCCGCAGCATCAGGAAGGGATAGATAGGATATCTCCACATAGGCCGGCTTTCCCTTTGTAAAAAAATCCCAGTAAAACCGCACATTTGGCATATCACTTTTCTCCCCGCCCGGAAGGTAGGGGGCCAGTATTTCATACCGGTCTGCATCCCCGCGTTTTAAGACATGTTCAGCAATCTGTTCCCCGGTCACAACGCCGTTATCTGCCCCGGCAAGAATTTCATCCGCATCCACCACAATACCTGCTGCCTGCCGGAAAAGCCGGATTTTTTCCTCTGCCGCCCTTCTCTCCTGTTGTAAAATATCTTGTTCCACGGCTGCAAATTCTTCACGGTTCACATCAATGCCATATCCCAACAGGTGAAAATTCTGTCCTCTATACACACAGTCCAGCTCCACACCCTGGATAACCCTGACTTTAACGGCTGCTTTTAAAGCCTCGGCCACGCCACGGACACAATTGTGGTCTGTTACGGCAATCCACTCCATCCCGCATGCCTCACACTGCCTGATGATCTCTTCCGGAGAAAACTCCCCGTCATCACTGAACTTTGTATGGATATGAAGATCAACCCTTGACATGGACACACACCTCCCTTCTTCCCTGCACACGGTAATAAATGACCTGCAGCAGCAGAATGCCTGCCGTAGATATCAGATACAGGCAGTGAATTCCGTTTATGGCAGCAGTGGATTTCACTGCTGCGCCTGCCTCCAGAAATCCTTTCACTGCCCCTCCGATCATGGGGCCTAAAATAAACCCGAGTCCAATAACTGCCGTATAAAAATTATCATACATGATCCTGTTGTCTTTCGGCATCAGCTCATACCGTCTGTTAAACACAGCGACTACAAAACCGGCATTTGCAACGGAAGATATAAGAAACGCAGCCGGAATAAACAACAGGCAGTTCTTCGGCGCCGCAAAAGACATAAACAATGTCTCACCTGCAAAAAGCCAGATGGAGGTTTTCAAAACAAATTCATGTCCCCGCTTATCGCTGATCCTCCCCCATAAGCCCAGGAGCACGATCTGGGGCAGGGATATGATCATATACATAGCCGTCACCGTTTTATAGGGAAGTGCCAGATATTTCATCATATACACCATGGTAAAGCTGTCTGAAATATTGAGAAGCAGATAAAAAGCCAGGATATAGACCACAAATCCCACAAACTCCCTGTCTTTCAGAGGTATCTTCAGTGCATCCCCAAGTCCGCAATTTATTTTCAAAGGCCGGTACGGCGCGCTGTCAGGTGTCCGCATCAGAAGCATGACTTCACAGATACTCATCACCGCCGCTGCCCCGAACAGAACGGCAAATCCCAGGTATTTCCCCTGCATATGGTCCATCCAGAAACCGCCTGCCACAGATAACAGGACCGTAACGCCCAGTGTCAGCGTCTGTCTCAGTGATATGTAACGTCCGCTTTTCTTTTCATCCATAAACCCCATCATCCACTGGTTCAGCACTACCGTCGTCTGGGCCTGAAGCGTAAAAGCCGTGACCACCGCCAGGACAAAGACGGCGATCTGCATCCGCTTCGGCACCACAGCCGGTATGAGTACAATGAAAAGCGTGGCGGTTCTGGAAAGTGCCGTAAATATAACAGTCAGCCGCTTACGGCTCTGAAACCGCTCCAGATATGCCGCAAATCCAAGGATCAGCACCCCGCAGATATTCACGATCACGCTCAGATAACTGACCAGCACATCCCCTGCTCCCATAAGAAGCGCAAGGCCACTTAAAAACACGCCGCTGGTCAGATACGAAAACGCCGTTCCAAATGCTGTCTGCACAAAAAAGCAGATCCGTGGCCCGGTATCCAGAATTTTCTCTCTCCGCTTTATAAACATGGCTGCTCCTTTATAAACTGTACCTCATCAAACATCTTTGCAGCGGTCAGACTTGCCATCCCGTCAAAATAATCATGCCACACATCCGGGGAGTAGAGAATCTCTGCCAGCAGGTGTTTAGGCAGGAAGGCGGAAAGCCCGTCACCGATAGGCCCGATACAGTCCTTTTGCAGACTCGGGCCGCCAAGGACCACATACTGCGGATTCAGAATCCCGCAGATAAAACTGATGACCCGAACCACCAGATCAACATATCTGACATCCTCCATAGGCTCTGCCATGCACGCATCCAGCGTCTTTCCGTCTTCCATGGGCAGCAAACCCAGCTCTCCTGCAAAATTATGATGTCCGCGTACAACTCTGCCCCCTGAGATAAAACCGGCGCTTACACAGCCCTTTTCAAAGTAGAGAAAAGCCATATTCGTGTTCTCCGGATTCTCACAAGGAAACTCCTTTGCGTAACACCGTCCGAATCCGATGGCAGTGGCATTCAGGTCATTTTCCAGCACCACAGGAATCTTGTACCGCTTTTCAAGGCTGTCGCCAATATCTATTTTATATAATTTCCCGTCCGCCTCATTTGTTCTCCAGTACCCTTTCCCTTCCACCGCGCCGGGCACGCCAATGCCTATGGACTTGATTTCTCTTTTTTTTATCTGTTCATCCATCCAAGCGGTGATGGCGCTTTCAAAATCTCCGTTTGCTGCCTCCAGCCTTGTTTTTTCCACGATCTCTCCGCAGACATTGATCAGCAGACCGTAGATCTGGTCTCCTGTGATGCAGAAAGCCGCACCGTAATACCGGTTGGGCCGGAACCCATAGCGCTCTGCTTTTCTTCCTCCGCTGGATTCATCGTATCCAACACTCTCGATCTCTCCGTTCTGCATCATTTCAGACAGCAGAGAACGGACTGTGGTGGAACTGATTTTCGTCTCATAGGCAATCTCTGCCCTGGTGGCAGTTCCTTTTGCTTTCAGGACTTTTCGTATGAGGGAAAGATTTGCCTGTTTCAATACTCTTGGTCTGGCAGTCAGAGTGTCCATATGCATTCTCCTTTTCACTTTTATCAGATACTTTTATAAGTTTATGATAAAAGTGTACAGCAAATATCTTTCTCTGTCAACTTCCTTTTTCTTCCATATATTGTTTACTTCAAAAGCCCGCATACCAGAACAAAATAATGGGGCAGCCTTCCCTCTTCCATCCATTCCAGTTCTATTCCCATCAGCTTGCTAAGTGTCAGTCCCACATTGCCTCCGATGGATTCTATGGAATAACGCATCTTTTCCGGAAATCGACACGCTTTTTTATCCGGTCTGGTACAGTTTCCTTCGCACAAAATACAGGAGCCTGCTGACAGGCTGATACTTCCCGGATATTGTTTTTCCTTCTCCCAGAGCATTTCCGACAGCTTTTCCTTCTCCACACGGAGGGACTGTCCAAGGATCTTATCCTGCTCCGCCTTTGTAAATGCTTTCCCTGCAAACTCCTCATCAAAGATTATTTTAACGGCTGTCAGTTCCAGGGTCTCGTATTTCCTCCAGTATGACAGAACATCAAAATCATAGGATGGGCAGGACCATACCTTTTCATAATTCGGACATGCCCTGCAGCACTCCAGAAACGTGTCCACATCCACATAGCCTTCTATGTAGTCCTCCACCGGTACCACTGCTGTATAAGTTTCTGTTTTGTACATATTCTCTTTCCTCCCGTGTTTCTCTGTTTTTGGCAATGGGTAATTTTCTTTTTGTATTCTTCTTTCAGTATAACATCTCTCTGTGACTGCTGCTATCTTTATCTTCTCTCCATGGGTGTAAAACCGATGATGAGGCAGGTACTGAGGAATGGGCACATTGAGGTTATCAATGGTTTAAAATTCATTTATTAGCAGCGGCCCATCCGTTCAACAGTCTTATTTTAATACCACTGTTCCATCGGCCCTGGTTCCAACAATGCTAATTTGCTCGCATTGTTTGCAACCGTCATCGTTACTTCGGCAATCGCTGATTTAAGGTTTTCATACTTACTTCTTTCTATGCGCTTGTTACAACCATCTATTAATACCTCCAGCGTTGCCATACCCTTTTTAAGATTAATAATCAATTTTTGCGCTTCATCATTGTCCATGATATTTACCACCTGCAACGTCTGCTGTTTTGCCGTTGTGACTAGACCTGTTATTTGATTACCCACCTTTATCTCATTCTGCGCTCGGAAATAGAAATCCACCAGGTAGTCATACACCTCCCACGCCTTGTCAGTGTTAAGGGACTTGGCGTGGAGGAGGGCGCCTTTTTCTGTCCAGAGGTATAGGTGAGAAGTCCTATTTTTGACCACCTCGATTTTTTCTAGGTGGTTCTTAAATGCCTTTAATTCGTCCCCTGAAACGGATGTATAATGCTTTTATCTTTTTACCGACGCATAACCGGGCGCCGGTCCGGTGGTTCCTATTTGCATTTCCGGTCTTTGAGTAACACCACAATGATTCCTGTGCTAACAATAATCTGCACGACATCTAATATAATTTCTATGATTGCCATACTTGACAATGGGCAAAGAAAACGATATCCTTATTTTAAGGGAAGGGGCTTTCGCCCCCGCCCCCTAATCTAGCAGATGATTGATTAAATCAATCAGGGCTTGGATTAGATTAAGTGCTGCGGTAATGAGAAGGATGGTTGCGAGCCGTTTCTCATTGCCGCTTTTCTTTTTCTTTCCCATTGTTCTCACCTCCTTTCTATGATTACATTATAAACCATATTTGGTTTATTGTCAATAGATTTTTAAACTTTTTTTGGATTATTTTATTGACATTAAAACGAGGTAGTTTTACAATATAAGAAAAGGAGGTATTCTAAATGCTTGTTTATAAAATCAATGTTATTGACGCCTTGAAAGAATCAGGGTATAACAGCACGCGCATATTAAAAGAAAACATATTGAGCCAGTCTGCAATGCAAAAGTTAAGAAAGGGGGATATGGTCGGAATTAAAACACTTGAACAATTATGTGAATTACTGGATATGCAACCTGGAAATATTATCAAATATGTGGAAAGCGAAAATAAACCAAAATAAGTTTAATTAGTTTCTTGGTATTAAACTAAAAATAGTTTATAACTTTTTAAGATGATATTTTATTGACTAACTATGAGGCATGTGTTACTCTTTAATAAAGGAGGTCATGCCATATGTTAAAATACAAATTTAATGTGGGAGAAGCATTAGAACGTGCTGGCTTAAATATGTATAAAGCAAAAACCACAAAAGTTTTAAGTCAAAACACCCTTAAAAAGATAAAAAATGAAGATACAAGTATTTCTTTGGATTCTCTAAACAAGGTATGTACCATTTTAGATATGCAACCAAAAGATATCATCATGTATGTGGAAAATGAGGAGGAAAAGAAAAATCTTTTATCAAAGTTCTCTTCAAAAGCTTGATTATCACTTTTAAAAGCGATGAAATAAAGACAGTTAAAGAAGGGCAAGTGTCTTTAACAAATCAAATATGGAGGTCTTAAAATGTTAGATGAAAAAGATTTAAAATCAATTGCAGATTTACTTAACTCACAAACAAACATGATTCTATCTGAACTTGACAATGTCCAGACGCGGCTTACGGATAAGATAAATATGGTGGAATCAAACATGGAAGAAATCAAACAATACTACAGAATCAACAAGCTTGAAAACGAAAACACGAGCCTGCTTTTGCAGATGATTAAAGACTTGCAAAAAGAAGTAGACGAATTAAAAAAGAAAATAGCTTAGAGAATACCAAGGGAGGGCGGGCTTACCACCGCTCCCCCAGCAACTAAATTATAACAGCATAATTCAAAAATATCAAGACTTTATAAGCCCCGGCGGAGAACCGGGGCTTTACAGCGTTTACAGAGTTTAATCTCTGTGGGTTAATAGTTACTTTATGATGCAAGAGCTATAAATGTAGCTCTGCAACATTCTCCATTTGCAGGCATTCCATTCGCCTGTTTAAAGGCATTGATAGCCTTTTCCAGACCATTTCCAAATGTTCCTGGACATTCCACTCCGCCTGCATCATATCCCATCAAATAGGACATAATTTCTGCTGCAGTGACCATGTACTGTGTCTCACCTTTGCGCACGTAATGACTGCCGAGAGCCTGAAGCGTCTTCGCACCCATTTTACCATCTACATTTAGCCCGGCACCATGATCCATATTGAGTGCTGTCTGAAGCACCATAACAGCGGCACGTACCGTCAATGCACCACGGATACCGTCACAAACAAGCCCGGCTCCTACAAAATTATTCGCATTCTCCTGCCCGATACGGATTAATTCTTTTTTTGTGTCCTGCGGTTTCGGTGCGGGCAGTCCCGGTGTCGGAACTGGTGAAGGTTTACCACCTTTAATCTCTTTTACAAAATCCCGGTAACAATGGTTTACATCCACACGTCCGCCATTACCTGTAAGCCCCGGCACACTGCCGGAACTGGTATACTGCCAAATATCCACATTCGGCACATTGGGAGCCTGCGAACTGTATTTTGCCACCCATTTTGTGTACTTGTCCAGAGAGCTGCCGATTATATTGCGAAACCAATTCTCATTGGCATAGATTCCGCACCAGTAACCAGCGGACTCAATAATATCCCCGAAAATCTTTGCTCCTCTCACGGCCTGCCTGCGGGTTCCTTCCTTTTCCTCTTCCAAATCGTAGTAAACTGGATAGGATAATTTATAACCCTTGATACACCTGAGTACATGGGCGGCCTCGCTACGACTCTTTGCGTCCGTGTCGGCATAAGAATACAGGTAAACCCCAAATGGTATTCCCAGCCTTGTGCATTTATCAGCATTGCGTTTCCAGTATTTATCGTCCTGATCTGTCTGGTCCATGCCATATCCACACCGGATAATCGCCCCGTCAATATGGTTTTTTGTCTGCTCCCAGTTAATTCTACCGTTGTGTTCTGATACATCAATAATTTTTAAAGCTTTCATATAACTTCCTTTCCCCGGTACTTCACCGGTATAAATCAATCTGCTAAAATCGGCACGACGTAATCTACACAGCACTGATGCTCTATCCTGCATCCCCTTGCATTTTGCCATCCTGGGGCAAACACTGCCGCATCAGCCTGACTCAACGCCTCTATGCTCTTCGCAAGACACATCAAAGGTCCCCATTCATGATTACTAAAAAATGTATCAAGTTCTTCTGCATCTCCATACTGCCTTTTTACAGCAGCCATCATTTCTGCTCTTTCTGACTGGATTTCTTTGTCACTCCGCCCACGCATGGGCTGTGAAATAAATATCTTCATAGTTGTATCCTTCCCCGGCATTGCGCCGGCGCAAAAAAAGAGCGATCACTCGCCCTCTTCTCCTGGTCCATTTTCTGCTTTTTTCTTTCCATCCTTGTCAATTAAATTCCGCAGCATTTCATAAAATCCGGTGCTTGCCAGGCCGGAAGTCATTCCGCTTATAATTACCTCCGCATTAATGCCACTACTCATGTTGATAAGTATTGCAATAATGGTGCCCATAGCAAGAGCGGCAAGTGGGATGTACCTGTTTTTGATCGCCGGTATCGCGGTCTTAATTACATACCCCACCAGAAGGCATATACCTAATATTACCGGATTGATATAATCCATCAAAAAATTTAAGTCCATGTTCATCTCTCCTTTTCCAAATCTTCAATTCTGTGGTTTGCAACTTTCATTTTCTCTTCCAAAATATATGTTCTTTCCACGACAGAGTTATGTTTTTCTACTTTTTTTGTAAGTTCTTCCAGTTTGTACTCCATTAATGCCCGCGTTTTTTCCTGCTGGCTTTTGTTACTTATCAAGCAGACAATCAAAGTAACTCCCGCAGAGATGCAGGCTGAAATGATTGTTTCCATTCACATTTCTCCTTATTAATTTCTACAAAAAATAAGACCATTACCGGCCTTGCTCTAATTTCCATAAATTTCTCCTTTTCTGTGTGCAAAACTCCGCTTTAATGCCCAGCAAAAGGACCATAAGAGCGATAGGAATGGGCTATGATGGTGCAATATATGTCTGTTTTCCATTACCTGCAAAATATGATAAAACCCCAACAATAACCGGTATGAGCGGAGGTGTTACAGGTTTTGCCACTGCGGACGAGTGTAAAGTTGTCTTAGATACTGTTCGTACGGACGGACAGACACTATGCTTTAAGATTACCTCTACAAAAGGTACTGCAGTAACAGCGAACAGACCGTACATCTGTATGGTGAGCTTTACGATATCATAAATAGATTCCCTACATCGGACCTATTGCTATCCAAGTAATTTCAGTTTCAGTATCGTTTGTTCTCAATACGTATGCATCAAATCCGTCTTTTGTATTGCTGGATGTCCCAACACCTAAGACTGTTACGCCAGGAACAGATGATATCGGAGTGAGAGAAACATGTGCCTTTTCTTTAAAAGGTCTGGGGAACGTGACCCGTTTCGATGTAGGTGTATTCGGTTTCGGAGTTATTGTTACTCTTCCAGCCTGAATCGCGTAATTTCCCAAAGCGGAGTTTAGCACCTCTTCCACCGTGGTTTCTGTGCCGTCACTTTTTTTGTGCTTTGTCTGGGCACTGTCTGTCTCAAAGTGATAAGTGTCCCAATCTGTCCCATTATTAATCTTAAACTGTGATTTTTTTATTGCTGCCATAATATATCTCCCTTCAAATTTTGATCCATACCTCACCCTTTGCGGGGGCACTTGGCGCTGTTGTTGCCGCTGTTATCTTGGTTCCATTTCCATCTGTTATCTTCTGATCTATCTGAGCCTTGGTATATGTTCCCACGTCCGCCGCTGTTGGCTTATCACCAGCGTGGTAAACTTTGTACCCATTGTATATAAACTCCTTGCCGAATATCTTCATGCTGGTCCTCCTACTCCTAACCGGTCACGGTCACCCTGTATTTACCAGAGGCCGGAGCCGTGGCAAACAGCAGTGTGACTACATTTACACCAGTCACCTGCACGTCGCACAAAACGACATTGTAAGGGCTTGCTTTTTCCCTCACAGTCACGGTGACATCCTGCGTATTGAGGTTATGAGTTATGGCGGCTGAAGCACTGGCAGGCACATCTGCGCTGTACTTTTTCGGGCGTGCATTCCATGCTGCTTTTTCTGTATCGGTTACAAAACGGTGCGTAGCATCGGGAGTAATCATACTTGCTGCATGTGTAGATGGATGCGTATATACCACTGACTCAGATCCATTGATTTTTATGTTTCCGTTTGTTCCTGACTTTTCTACTTTAGTAGCATCTGTCCGGGCGTGTGCACTCTGGCTGTGATCGTATGCAACCTTTCCGCGATCGCCTCGATATGCTGTTGAGGCCGTTTCACCGAGAGCGATTGTATCTGAGATAACCACAAATGCACTTCCTGACCAGCGGTATGTCTTATTTGTCGGAAGATCCACATAGATTTTTCCGGTCTCACCTGTGATCTCTGTGGTATGCGTATCCTCCTTGTAAAACTTGCTGCTGTAGTAATACCCTTCCAGCACGTCATCCACAAAAGAGGGCAACTGCGCAGCCGGAACCTTACCTGTGCTATCCAGCTCTGCAAGGCCGTTTGCGGCTCCTTTTAAGGATGTGTTAAGCTTTGAATTTAAAGCGGCCTGCTGTGCTGTGGATACAGGTTTATTTGCATCTGATGTATTATCTACATTCCCCAGTCCAACTTGAGCTTTTGTAACGCCATGTGGGTTTGACTTATTCGCAATATGCGCGATCAGGTCTGTGACGGCCTTCGATATTTTACCCAGCGCCACAGACAGCTTTTCACCGGAAGTCAGCTTTGCAAGAGTGGTTGCCTCTGTGTATGTCGGTGTCTGATCGTTCGTGGCAACATTCGGCACATTTCCAAGCCCAACATCTGACTTTGTGGTACCATGTGGATTTGTACCACTGCCGGGATGAACATATTTGTTTGCTCCTTCAGCAATACCGTCCAGCTTCTTTTTATCCGCGGCGGATTCCAAACCTGCGGCTGACTGTGTTGCTACAGGTATCGGATCGGTTCCCCCTGTCATGTGTTCCGAAGCATGTACCGGGTATGGCTCCACATTTATCAGCTCGACGTATTCCGCAAGGACCGTATCACCCGCATCCACTCCGGTTTTAAGTGTAAATACTGTCTGCGACGTCTCTGTCACAATCTCATTGCTAACTTTTGCCCCATTTAAAAAGACAGCCAGCGCACCGATTCCCGGTCGGTATTTTCCGCCGGTCAGAGTGAAGGCCGTCTGTCCTGCTGTAGCTGTAAATCTCTGCTGTTTTACGATATAGCTCGTAGGGTTATCATTTGCACTGAGTACGCCATCTGTTGTGATACTCAGGTTTGCCCCTACTTTAATACCGCCCAGCACCGTAGCACTTGCAACAGGAGGAGTGAAAGTAGACGGTTTCCCACTTACACCCGACCACGGAACACTGTCGGCAGAGGCAGCACTTTTGGCTTTTGCATTAATCCCAAGGTATACACTGTCATGGTTATGTGCTGCCGGTGGGAATGTAGATGGTTTTTCAGTCACATTTCCCCATGTAATCGTATCCTGCCCGCCAACCTGTAACCAGGTATTCGCGGCATTGTCCAGCCAAATCTTTTTTGTATCTGTGGCAATATACAATGCTTTACTCCCTGATGCATTACCTTTATCTGCATCCAGACCCACAGTTATCTTTGTAGGCGTGAACCCAAGCTTTTCCACAATCTTAGCCTTTGTCAGCTCATTAAGGATTGTTGCCGCCGATTTGTTTTCGACGTTTCCAAGTCCCAGGTCCGTTTTAGTAGTACCGTGTGGATTTGTGCCACTACCCGGATGAGCATAAACCTGTGTCTCAGATCCGTTGATTTTTATATTTCCGTTTGTTGTAGATTTTTCTACTTTTGTCGCCCCTGCTGTGATTCCATCCAGCTTTGATTTAAGAGCTGAAGTAAATGTCTCGCCAGTGTAGGTGTATATGATATTTTTCCAGGCGCCGTTTACATACACATAGACCACATGGTCTGTTGTGTTACAGTATATCTGACCCTCTACAGGGCTGTCTGGCGCAGTAGCAAGATTCTGTATTCTCGCATTCTGCAGTTCATTCTTACCCAAATTCAAATTAGTTAATAAATCCATTTTTCCTCCTAATTGAGATACGCTTTTCCTGCAAAACCGGCGGTAAATGTTGCTGTGAGGTTGTTACGGTCAATATAACGGATATCACCTACGACTACGGAGCCAGCGCTGTCTACCACGGTAACACTGGGATACTTATTAAGGTTGTGCGCAATCTGCCACACGGCTTGAGCTGATATCTGTGTATGTGTGTATGTGACGCTCATGCCGTCTTTGCCGTCCTGCCCATCTTTACCGGCAGGTCCCTGCAGATCCGTATATTTATAGGCTCCTTCATCTTCACGTTTTACACCAAGTTTTGTGCCGTCCCAGCGGTACTGTATACTATACCCCTGCGGCCCCTGCTTTCCTTCAGGACCAGGTATACTCTCGTTTTTCGCAGTGTCTCCGCTGACGGCATTAACTTTCTCTATGATGGATTTCGTAGCGGTGCCGAAGGTTGGCTCAACTACATACCCGTCCGAATCAAGTGTTTCCATGACTTCCGTGATCCGCTCATGCAGTAAAAGGGACCACTCTGCATCCTTCGTTGTGACCACATCACCAAGGTTCCACTTTTTTTGATACAGAGCTGCATCGGCCTCGCAGGTATAAGAGGATATTTTCTCACATTCTGCCAGCTTTACCCTGCCTCGGTCCGGCAGGTTGGCTTCATCTTCTACGTCACGGGCGTCCACAAACAGCTCATACCGGTCAAGACCTGATTTCTCGTTTCCGATGATTTTAATGACTCGCTTTACTCCATCACCCTGACCTCCCGTATAGGCGCAGTTTTTGTATTCGCTGCTATCCCGGATGTACTCACGATTTTCAATATTATCGTAGTTGACATTAAAAATCATGGGCGGCCGGTCAGCCTGATTTACTGTCCGGTCCACACCTTCTAAGACTTCAAACACGAACTGCTTGTTCTGTGGATCCAGCGACACACAGACCCCCAATCCAGAAGCACTGCACAGCTCCTCCAGACAGTCTGTAAGTACATCATACCTTGTTTGGTATGTCAGCCGGTCACCTCTTCCAGCGCTTTGTTTTACCACAAGTTTAGGGATTTTTCTTTTGCTGTCTGCTGGAGCAACCGCATTCGTATTTACGAGGGCGGTCATGATATCTTCTGCCGCGGCCTTGTTAAATTCATGATGCGCTTTCCCCTTTGGCGGGACTGTTATCCTCTGCGTGAGCATATGGAGCAACGAGAACCCTTTGAGTTCCACAGATCCTCCCTCTTCGTCATCCGCCCCGATGTACTTTATAATCCCTGTTTTTCTGGCGTCATTGTCAAGCATGATGATATTCCCGTCCTGAAATAACCGGTCATACATAACAGAAGAATGGATTTCAAAATCTCCATAACTTTTCCATTTGCTGACGTGGATTAGGGCCGTGTAGTCTGTGATTTCCCCGATAAAATTGATATCTGGGTCAAAAAACCGAATATTTATCCGCTTATCCATATGGCTCCTGTCACCGCCCCTCCAGGCTCCGTAGCCTGTGCAAAAATGTTACGCCAGCCGGTTCCCTGCACGTTTTTAAACCACGCCTGGAACTGCCTATCAAATTCTTCTACCATTTCTTTGTATCCAGCCAAATTTTTCGGTCTGATTTCACCACATACCGCAGTATTGAATCTCTCGTCAGATATGGATATCTGACCGGTCACAGGGACATCAATACGATACAGGGATAGTTCATATCGCGACGCATCTCTCGTGAGTGCAGGTACTGTGGGTGTACTGCCGGCAGTACCTGCTTTGAGCACGGCCTGTATTGTCTTGCTCTCATAATCCAAACGCAGCACAAGACGATAGATTACTTTGTATGTGCTATTACGAGTGATCGGTATGGTCTTGTTGCTGTCGTTGTAATAAAAAAATCCCTGCATAATGGCAAAACCGGGCGTTAAAATCACCGATTCGCCGCTTAGTGAGGCTGACAAAGTAAGGCTGCCATTACTCCCTCTACTTAAGCCGTCCTCATATATATTCTTAAAATACCGGTTGAACTCGTCCTGTCCGTACTCGGTATCTCCGTTAAAAAAACCATAGCTTTCCATGTATTCCTCCTATACTCCCAGATACCTTTTTTTGTACCGGATTATGACACTTTGCGGATTCAAGTCGTTCTGGGTACTGTACTGCAGCAAGTTGTCGCCCAACTGCAGGGAGAAGAAGGTTGAACCCAGGTCGATATAATCAAACGCATCCTCACGGATACCGTTTCTCTCAATTTCTACAATCTTATTTCGGAATGCAGTGTTGATAAACAGTACATCATCACTGGTAAGGGTCCGGTTTACCTGAACATATTCTCCCGTGGTCAGGTTTGTCACTCTGGGGTTCTCTGCAGGACCGTGAAATTCTACCTCTATGGGCGTTTCTACATGTCCATCATTTACAATATTCACTCTGGGATCTCCGCGCCGTTTCATGTGAAATGGGAGCTTGAATTTCCATTTCCATCCATCCACCCACGTGCTGATTGCTTCCATTAAATGATGTGGAGTCTGGAAATCTGGATCTACGCAGACAAGTTCAAGCAGGCAGGAAATAGGTTCAAACACATTCTGGCTGCTGAATTTCAGCTTTTGGACTTCATACTCTATGGCTCTCTCTGTCCCCATAAAATCAACAGTTAGGTTTCCGCTGCTGTAAGGGGAGAAAAATCCAATCAGCTTTTGCCTTACTTCCGGGATGTCTTCATATCCGAGATAGTCAAATTCTATAGCTATCGGCCTTTTGAGTATTTTCATCCGTCTTTTACGTTCTCCCGCATAGCCAACATTTTCCTCCGTCAACAGGTCGTAATCCGTTGATTCCAGCCCCTCATATGCCGTCACAGAAAAAGAGGAGTCGTCTAAGACAAGCTCCTCTTCCCCTTTCCGGAATGTAAATATTATCTTTCTTGTCATCCAAATGCCAGCTCCCTTCCTACTTTCCGCAGTTCTCTTGCCGTTTCTACCGGCGATTTCACAGGCTGATATATATTCACCGTCTGCTCTACCTTTGCCGGTTCCTGCGGTTCCGGTGCTGTTACCGTGGCGATATACCTATTCGCCAGATGATTTCCAGCAATCCGGCTTAGATTATTGTCAAAATCTCCTCGCATTTTCGCAAGTAAGGAATTTGGGTCAAAGGTCAATTTATCAGACAACCGGTCAACAGCTTTTTCAACGCCTCTTGTATTTTCCTGGATGCCTACTTCAAGTCCCTTGTCATACCAACGTCCTATTGCACGCATGACTCTGGATGGTGACGCCGTTTTAAGATTTCTTTTCGCGGCCGCTACCGCCTGGTTTGCGACATATGCCGCCGCTGCAGTCACCTCATATTCTCCGCTCCTAATACCCGAAGCAAAGCCTGCCGAAAACTGAGCACCCACATTATAACCACTGCCGGAATAACCACTTAAACTGTTTTCCGCATCACTGCCAAGACCGGATGCTGCTGTAGACGCAGAACTTCGGCCTGAATCAATCCCTTCGCTGAATGATCTTGCAAATTTTGAGCCTTGTGTCCTACCCTCTGTAGAAAGGTTACACTCGCTCAATCCCCGAATAGTTCCGGTGCCTAATGCTCTTGCCGCACTTATAGCGGAGGATGTAATACCTCTGATACCGGCACAAAACATATTCACAGCTGAGCGGGCCTGAGACTGGAAATTACTACCCAGGTTCACTCCTTTTAGGGCAGATGCGGAAGAACGTCCAAGATTTTTAGTTGCTGAGGATATTGTACCCTGGCTCCCTTTAATGGTGCTATTCAAGATGTTGGTCGCATTTGTTCCGGTTGTCTGGAACATGCTACTGATTCCTGAGTTTTGTAAGGCCATCCCCGCGGAACTGCCCACACTGCTTGCCGCCGCAGCGCCCTGGCCTGCACCGGACAACATACCAAATGCAAAATTTGACGTCGCACCATTTGCCTGACCAGCAAATACACCTGGCATATTTGACGCCATAAGAGCCGCATTCGTGGAATTACCAAAATTGGCACCGCTTGCTCCTGCCTGTGCTGCCCCATTCATGAGAGTAAAATTTGCAATATCCGTAGCCGCTTGTGCGTTTGTGCCAAATACCATTGACATATTAGAGGATAATATTCCTGCATTTGCGGAATTACCAAGGGCAGCACCATTTGCGCTTGCCTGCGGCAAGCCATTCAAAAGGCAGTTATTTGCCGCCTCCACTGCTGCATCCGTATTTGAGCCAAATATACCAACCAGATCTGCTGATGTAAATCCATTTCCTCCCGATTGCGCAACCTGTGCTGCAACAGTATATAACTCATCCGTATGCGCCATCATTTCGTCTACTGTCATACCGCAAACCTTTGCTGCCCAAAATACTGCTGTAGAGTAGTCCGCGTCTGAAAAGCCCTGACCAACCTGATTACCTGCGCCTTGGGATGCCGTCCTAAGAACCCCATACCCTTCTTCTATGGACTGTGCAGCGGTCTGAGTAGTTTCTCGTCCCTTTCTCTTAGGCACTGACGTGGTATCCGCAGAATCCATGCTGTCCATCATTTTTTCTATGGCTTCTGTTCCGACATCTCCGAGTGCTCCGCTGTTTACCAGGTATTCACCAAAAGTTTGAACAACCTTGTCTGAAGTTTGATTTGCAACGCCGACAAATTCTGGTACCTCACCTTTCATTGCCTCCATCATTATGCGCATTGAGTTCGCAACAGATTCTTTTCCTTCAGTTCCCAGTTTATCAAAATTGTTAACAGCCTGGACAATGGATTCCTGTAAACTTTTAGGTATCTCTCCTCCTGACTGTTCAATCTGCATGACTGCCAACTGAAAGCCTTGTGTCATTTTGCTATAATCTGTGGATGAAAGAGCATCCTGAATCATCTGTTCACTTACAGCTATTCCCTCAGCTGTTTTAGAGGCCTCAGTACCCAAATTTGAATAAGAATCTATCGCCTTTTGCATACTTTCAGGAGTCCCATCGGCAAGGTAATCCAGCACCTGATCTAATCCCTTCACCTGAGCATCCGTTTCGGCAGCCGCTTGCGTTGCATTTTCTAATTCCTCTGTCGTCTTTTTTAAATTTTCCTGAGCGGCTATATACTCCTTATAGTCTCCCAGACTACGTGTGGAATTCCATTTTTCCCCGGTTTCAATCAGCTTGTCAAAACCCTCTCGGTACTCTTTTTGAACCTTTATCAGATCCGCTTGCGCTTCTTTCTGCCTTTTTGTTGCCTCAACATAGTCATCTGCTGCCGCTTCGGAATACGATTTTCTTTTCAGATTTTCTACATATTCGTCGATTGTCGTGTTTATATCTTGCAATGACTGCTTGACTTCATCATTATCGGAAATAAATCCATCGGCAGTAATATGGTAGCTGGTTCCCATAGCCTCATTAAGCTGATTAAGGATGGATGTCGCCAGATCCTCGCACCCTTCTTTTACATGACCGGTTTCGTCAAATGCCTCAGATAATTTTCCTCGTAAACGTTCAACCGGTGCTGCAGATGCTTCAATAGATGCACTGGTATCCTTCATCGATTCTCCAAGTTGATCTATTGCATTCTGGTTCTTTTCTATGGATGCCCCCAGTTTGTCCATCCGTTCATTGAAAGCATTCTGTTGCTCATCCGCTCGTCCTGCTGTAAGCGCATATGTAGCCAGTCCTCCTACAAGAACAGCGATAGCGCCTGCAATCAATGTCGCCGGATTCGCAGACATAATAGCATTCAGAGCGGCAGTTGCGATTCCCGCCCCTTTTGCTGCACCAGATAGCTTTGTAATAACGCTCACGACTGTTGATACCGGACCAGTAACGGCTTTAAAAGTTTTAAAAGCGACCACGATACTGGCAATCGCAGGGATAACAGTATCCATATTCCCACCTAACTTTTTAAACAGCGTGCCGATAATGTCTATAACATTTTTTACAACAGTCGCGGCACTTTTCATTCCGGTTTTAAATGTCCTGACGAGAGAGTCCAAGGCTTTCTTTGCAGGTTTCTGTATTTCCTTCGGGAGTAGCTTTACCAGTCCGTCACACAGGGATTTTACAATATCATTCGCTGCAACTTTAAGCTGCATCTTGTTTTTGCCAATACCTTTTACGAAGGATTTAACTACGAAAACTGAGGCGTCTATCATCTTTGGAGCCGATTGTGCCACCTTCGTAGCAAGCCCTGCCAGTATGTCTCCTGCCTCTTCAACAGCAGCGTCAAATCCGCCCTGTTTAAAAGCCTCTGTGAGTCTGTTGACGTCCGCAATCCCGTTATCCGCAGCATTCTTTAAAGGCTCCTGCATGCTCTCATATACTTCGATCCCAAGACCTTCCAGAGAGGATTTGAGGATGGTTAGACTTCCCTGCAGATTGTCCAGCATGGTTTCTGCCATTCTCTCAGCAGTACCGTCACAGTTTGCAATGGCGCTTTGCAGTTTTTCATATTCTTCTGGGGAGGCTCCTACAATAGCCAGCAGACCAGACATTGCCTCCTGGCCGCCTAATGCTGCCGCAGTAGCCGCTTTTTCTTCCTCACTCAGTCCAGAAAATCCCTCACGCAGATCCTGCATGATGGTGTCCAGGGACTTCATATTACCTTCAGAATCTGTCAGGGATATGCCAAGCTTATTCATGGCACCCTGGGTTTCTTTTGTCGGCTTTGCAAGTCTTGTCATGATACTCCTGAGTGCAGTACCCGCTTGGCTTGCCTTTATACCCCTATTTGCCATCAGACCAATTGCAAGGGCCGTATCTTCCGCTGTATATCCCATTGCACCGGCAACAGACGCTGCATACTTAAATGTTTCGCCCATCATGGCAACATTGGTATTCGCATTACTGGACGCTGCTGCAAGGATATCTGCAAAATGCCCGCTATCACTGGCCTGCAGTCCGAACGAACTCAATGCATCCGTCACGATATCAGATGTAGACGCCAAATCCTCTCCTGACGCCGCCGCCAGATTCATGATACCTTCTACACCATTCAGCATTTCCTCTGTCTTCCAACCGGCCATTGCCATATAATTCATGGCTTCAGCGGCTTCTGAAGCAGAGAATTTTGTTTTCGCTCCCATTTCCTTAGCTTTTTCGGTCAGTTTGCTAAGGTCTGTTCCGGTCGCGCCAGAAACAGCGGCTACTTTTGACATGGCAGCCTCGAAATCAGAACCAACTTTCACAGCAAGCCCTCCGGCTGCTGTTATGGCTGTACCAACACCGGCAAGAGCCGTTACCGCGATTTCTGCTGAATGCTTCGCAGCAGAACCAATCTTACTAAAAGCACTGGACGCCGCTCCTGCCGCTGCGTTGCCCTGTTGACTGACGCTGCTTGTCAGTTTTTTAAGGTCTTTTAGCGCCCCAGCATTATCTATACCTGTGTCAAGCGTAACTTTTCCATCAGCCAATTATCCCACCTGCCTTTCGCAAGCGTCATCGGCTCATAATGGCTCTACTTGACACTTAAATCCTTATTTCAAATTCTTTTTTACACTTTCTGCCCTTGCACTGGATGTATACGCCCTGGCAGACAACCCTTGCCGGATCATAAGCTATGGGCATTTTATATCCACAATAGGGGCACACAATCTTTATGCGCTTCTTGTCTTTATCCAAAGGGGTCCCTCCCTTCCAGGAGTGCCTGTACTATGGCTGCGTCTTCTTCAGATTTCTTTTCCTGTACACGGAAATACCGCTGTAAGGCCGCATAAGCTTTCTTCTGTTCTTTGGACAAGTTTTTATTTTTCGTGTCTATCGTCCGGTACTCAATCACCTTTGACAGACGACACGAAGGGGAAATATCCTCCAGCATCCAGTTAAATTTCCACCAATGCAAATACGGAATATCGTACAGATCAAGCCCGTACGTCTGGAGGAAGGCAGTATAGATCAAAGCGGAATCAGCGCCAAAATCCATAGGAACCGCATTATTAAGGCCCAGTGCTGCACGCGGAAGGGAACTCTTTTTTCCTGTATCTCCGCACTTAACAAACCACCCAATTGCCTCTGCTATATCGTCGGCTCTCATGTTCGGCTTACGCAGTACATCATCCCCCAGAAGCATGCTTATGGCCTTTAATACCGCTTCTCCATCGCTCTGTCCCCTAATAATCTCATCATATTGGAGGATATCCCTAAAATCCGTTTTGATTGCATACGCTTCTCCCGCAATCTCCACAGTTACTGGAAGCCGTTCTGTTAATCTCACTCTGTATCAACAGCCTTCTCAACTTCCATTGCCGCGATTAGCGCTTCATTCGCTCTCTCTTGTTCGCGCATCTGGTGATTATATTCTGCTACCAGTTCCCTAAACGCATTTGTGCAGGCTCTTAGTGAGTTGTTGGCCCCACAGATTTTTTCTCCAGCGCCAGCCCCGAATATACCATCGAAACATGCTTTAACGGACTCACAAAGATACAGATACTGTTTTGGCTGCGGGGCGTTTTTATCAAGCCTGTTTGCCTTTTCTGAAATGTTCTGCATTGCATCAAGATATTTTTGAAGGGTGTCTGCGTCTGTCGCATCAAAGTTAAGTTCATCAAAATTTATAATCATTTTTTACCTCCATAAAAGGCCAGGGCTATTCAGCCCCAGCCTCCACAGTTTTTCTAGCTACTCTTTTTACGGCCGTTTTAGCAGGTGCTACGGCTGCCGTAGTTACCGGAGCACCATTTAATTTCCCGACGGTGCCGTCACATCAAACTTGGCAGCAACTGCAGCATCAACGGAAAATGCCTTTGTCTCCACATCAAAAGTGCCATACTCCCAGTCTGTTTTACCCAGGAGGCTGCCAGAACCTACCATTGTTCCGTCATTGTCAGAATTGGAATCCGGAGAGATGGTCACTCTCCTTTTTCTTGCCGGATATCCCTTGCTTGCTTCTTTTGCCATATACAGAGATACGATCACCAGATCTGTTTCAGCCTCAGATCCTACCTTCTCTTTTTTTGCCACGGAATCAATCATCTTCACTGCCTTCTCAGACGGGATATTCTCATATTCATAACCGATGGAATAACCGTATCCCGTGATACTCTGGGACGTAGATTTCTGGTTGATATAGCGGCTCTCTTTTGTTTTCGTGTCGAAGCTCTCGTCCGCTTTGGTAACACCTGTTCCAAACAGTTCATAAGTTGCGGCCGCACCTGCTGCACCAACATTAATGTACAGTGCCTCCTGATACCGCTGCACTGCTTCTGTATCCGCAAATCTCTGTAAATCCAATCTTCTCATGCTTTATCCTACCTTTCTTTTTTGATAATACTGTAACTCACACTGGATCTGATACTGGGCATATGTCGCCTCACTATCGTTGATGTATCCGTGTGTATTTGCTTTTATAGACCTTGACGTCTGTCCTTCTCCCAAAACAGGGAGCTGCTTCGTCCGGGTGCACTCTTCCAGCCAATCAGCAAAATTCTCATAAAACTGGCTGGTATCCAGATTCTCCTCTGCGCCATACAGGTTCATTGAGCAGAGATAAAAAGTAACCCTGCGGATGCTGTCACCATTGATGCATCGCTTCACAATAGGGTTGGAAGGAACACTCTCAATGCTGTAAGATGGCTCCGGTTCCAGCTTATCCACATTTACAGATGGAAATATAGCCTCCAGGTCACTGATAAACGGACATGCTGCTATAAAATCCCTGATTGATTCGATTATACTCATGTCGCTCTCCCTCCGCAGAACTTTGCAACACTATCAACAATTTCCTTTCCTCTGTCACGCCACATTTTTACGTGCCACATACTTTTACTTTTGTGCTCATAAAACTGTCTTCTTGCGTATGGCGTATTCCACGAAACACTTTTGCGGTTTGCTCTGGCACTGTCCCTCAGATCTCCTCCAAGTTTTGGTACAAATGGTTCACATTTACTTTTAACTTCAGAAGAAAGAAAAAGCTGTGCTTGTTCATTGTCACCCATCTTACGTTTAAGCAGAATCTTGTCGGCTGGGTCCATTCTGAGTACAAATTTTGATTGTCCCATTACTTACATCCTCCAAATCTTATATGCGGGATAAACCCTTTCCGGTTATCCCCATAGTTATCTACACAACCATATGGCCGGTGCGTCTTCTGCAGATCACCAATCCCCTTTATCCTTAGATCATGTGTCCCGAGGATAAACAGATCTTCTTTTTCTACAGTCCAAGCCGTCATCTCAGGACTGTATGGCAGCTTCGCATACTCATCCGGCGCCACATACCCGTCAAGATATTCGGCAGGAATCCGGATTTTAAATACATCAGCGTGCTTCAGGCCGCCATCTCCTTTATCGCCCGTTATCACCTTATTTTCGCAGTAATAATGACATGGCGACACATGCCCGAAATACTCTACTTTCCGTGTATCCGGATTTACCTTGCGATTATATATGGTCACCTCTGCATTAATAATCATAGTACACCCCCGGATATAAGAGTGTCGTATCTTCCAAGTAAAGACGGGCTTCAAAACAGCATTTACTGTATAGCGCCTCTTCCGGCGGCTGATTATCTGCAGTGTCCGCATATGTCACGGATTCTCCGTCGGTATTGACACTCTTTACCAATCTCCCGCCGGTTGCTTCTTTCTGCCGGTGATCCTCGGCCAAAATTTCAGATACTGCACATATGGCAGCTTTGACAGCCTCCAGGTCATCCGGTCGCAATTCAAATTCATGGATACGACCGTATGTCATCCGGTTCACAATGGCCTCCGCCCGCATGCCGTGTTTTTTAAAATCACTCTCCGTAAGGGCGTCTCCCTTAAAAACATCAGCATAATACTGATAATCTACATCTACCCGTGACATATACTCACCTCTATTCTGCGGCGGTTATTACGGCCATTCCAGCTCCAAAGCAGCGGTTATCCGCGTCCACCTCGACGACAACAATTTTCTGGCCTGCTGTTGCTGTAATCTCCGCCGTACCATCCCAAGCAGTGTACCCAGTCTTACATTCCTGTCCTGCATTCGGTATAGTTGGATTTGCGGCTATTTTGTATTTGTAGCTGTTACCACTTGACAGCGCCGGCTCTACCGTGATTTTAGTAGAGCCGCTCGTGCTACCTGCTACGGAGGTAACCGTCAGACTTGTCAAGCTCCGTGTTTTTTTACCACAGCATAATTAGCATCGCCAAGACGGTATCCTGTGCAAATCTCCACCTGTGCTAAAGTTCCATTAAAGTTCTCGGAATCTTTCAGCCGTGCCATAGACAGGAGGTCTACAATATGCAGGCCTCTCCAGTCATACATAATATAATCAACTTTGGTAAGGTCAACTGTCTTCAGTGTACCGGTAAAATCATAGTATTTGGCATCATTTGCCAAATCCATCATATTACACTCTACCCACAGCATACCCAGCCAATATCCCATCTGACCAGTCCTTACGATCTCATCGTTCATTACTGGAGTAAACTTATCCCCTGCCTGCTCGAGCATTGTACTATACGTCTCCACAGATGCAAGTACCACATTCGCAGACGCTTTCTGTTTACGAATAGATTTCCTTCCGGCAATAATCTTAGAGACGATATTGGCTTTTGTAATCGCCTCTGTATCTTCCATTACTGTTCCCTCATTTACCAGACATGCAAGACCGGACATCTGCCATCCTTCACGGCATACCTGCACAGACTGGGAAAGATGTGCATCCGCCATATCATACGGAACCGCATCTGCCTGAACATTGTAAATTTTTGTAGATTCCTGCTGCAAGTTATTTAAAAGCAGTGGAATCAGGTCATTATCTGCATTCCCGTGCTCGAAATCAGAAGCCGGACTTTTGGGCGCTTTCGCAGCCTTAGCCGCTAATTTGAAAATCTTTACTGCACCTGCACCTTCCGCATCCCCCTGATACTGGTCACTATAAGTCAATCCTGGCTGAAAAACCGCATCAAAATAAAAATTAGGGGCTACAATTGGACTGTATTTCTCATTAACGTTATATCCACCATATTCCATATATCATATCTCCTTTACTTCCTGTAATATTTGTTTTTACTATACTTCTGTTCTCTGTATGCTTCTTCTGAAGATACTGCTGTAGGTTTGAATGAACCTGCAGTTCCTCTTACCCAGGTGTTTTTCTTAGGCGACTCTTCCTTCTGTTCGATTTCGAAGTCATTCGGATACTGTTCTCTCATTTTTTTCATATAGTCATCGGCGCCCACGAAAGTACCATCCTTAAACTCAAGATTCTGGGCCATGAAATCTGAGAGAATGCTTTTCTTTGCAAGAGGAGACTTAATCTTCTGACCATCGAGGAATTTCTCGGCCGCAAATGTCCTCTTCTGGGTCTCAATCTGCTGATTCAGTGCCGCCGTATCAGTCTCATACTTCTGTTTCCATTCATCCGCAGATTTTTTAATGCCATCAATATCCATTCCCTTATAAGATTCAATGGTGGCGCTTGCCTCGGTGAGCTGTTTCTTATATCCGTCTGCTTCTGTTTTCAGTCCGGTATATTTCTCTTTACTGACATATGCTCCGTCCGACAAATCCACAAATTTAACAGGATTCTCTTTCCTGTCATCCGCACCATTTACTTCTGCAAGTTTCGCATCCACCTGAGCATAAAGCTCATCCCCAAGTAATTCTTTTAAATCCATATTCATCCTTTCCGCCTTCGTTTTTATATCCGGTGTCTTCCGGAGGCTGTACAGTTTATATGACTTGCCGGTCAGTTTCCGAGACCTTTTAAACGTCATAACCGGTATTGGACAATAAAAAACACCCGGGCGTCCCCGCGTGCTTATTTACCATATTTGATTTCCACCCCTGGATAATCCCTCTCTATATCGCAGATACCAAGAAAAAAGGAATCTACCAGTATCCTGCCTTTATCAGACAGGTCATTCCAGATTATGCTCATGTATCCATGCCGCTCTTCTACGAATACCTTATCCGGCGTTAAAGCCTCCAGAGATATGAACAGGTTATGTGCAAGTACGGATACCGCAGCACACACAATATCGCGACCGTGTTTATCATATCCTGCATGGCCGCTGATATCTACCCCCGTACGGCCCATAGTTACTGTAATCAATCAAACACCCCCTAAAATTTGGCATAAAAATACCACCAGTCATTTTAACTGATGGTATTATAGTGTTTCTATCGACTTTATTTCACTTTGCGGAATGGTTACAGCTTTTCCTTCGCTATAAACTGTAATGCTGTCTTCCTCATAGCCATAATCCTCCGCTTCTTCTCCTGCATCGACGATATCTCCTATTTTTCCCTTTATTGTCTGTCCGTCAGTACAAGTTATCATTATATTTCCTTCTATATCCTGAAAGTCCCATACATTAATCGTAGTTATCACCCCTTATTGGCACAATGTGCGCGTTATTTTTAGAATAGTGAATTGATGCTTTTTTAGTATCGTGAAAACTTCCCTTTGCATAATACTGCCCTATTACTTTATCACAAATAATGTCTTCAACGTTCCTTGCATTTCCATTTCTATCAACCCTCACAATTCCTGTGCCAGATTTCCGATTAATAATATCCTGCACCTCATCTGCACTGATTGTCAATATACTTTGTGGATTTCCACCTTTCGCTTCACGGGTTTGTCGGTATTCCATATATTTTTTTGTTCCAAACACATGCTTCTCGTATTGTTGCTTACTCAGCTTCGTGGAATACTCACCTGCTTCAACTTTTTTTGATACGGTACTTGCTGGAATCTGAGGTATTTTTATATGCTTTATTATATCACTTCCACTGGTTTTTACAACCGCTTTTGCAGGTACCCTCCCGCCTGCCATCCGGCCGAGTCCATCCATATAGACACGCTCCATCTGTGGCTGTAGCCCCATGATTTTTGAAAACCCCTTGTACTCATGCAGAGTCTGCAGATACTTCGCTTGAGCTGCCAGCATTGCCTCATGGTCGCCACCTTCTTTCAGGTACATGATACGTTCCCGCTGCGCCCGCATAGTTGTCTCCATCTCACGCTGTCTCTGTCGGCAAGTATACCCGTCATATTCCTTACCCCGGTATTTTCTGATCCTGGCGTCATCTTCCCGGATGTCCTCCAGCATTTCATCTGTGTATGTTCTGGTCGATATACCTCGGATAAAAGGCAGATATGAATGATTACAATTCGCACCGCATAAGCCTGTTACACTGCCGAGACCACAAACAGACTCCAATTCTCGGCGGCTATACACTCTGCCCTGCCAGACTGCGTGTGTTGGCCGGGCGCCATAATGTGCTGTGACCTCGAAATCGTCCGTTTCCAGCTCTTTTGCAAGTTGCTCGTTGATTTTATTGCTAAGGTTATGCACGCCTGTCATAACGGCTCTTCTGGCCGCCACAGGTGCGCGGTTGGAATATCCGCTTGCATAATCGACAGAGCGGATACCGGATGATGTCATCTCTCGCACCACCCGGCGTAAAGCCGTGTTGTAATCAAAGGCGCCTGACGCAATATCCAGGCAGGCCCGGTCAAGATACTTTTGATAGTATTCGGACAGTGGTGTAAATACCTTTTTCCCATTACCGTAGTCCAGGGAGAAACCCAGGGATTGTGTGATATTTTTGATCTCCCCTTTTGTCTGACTGACGATTGCAGAGGACAATTCCTGCAGCCAATTGTTTTCTTCTAGCGGTGTGAACTGCCCATTGACCTGCTCATACAAGCTCTTGTTACGTACATATTCCCAATCTATCACCTTGTCATACAGGGCAAATATTTCAGGATACGTCGCATTCAGTAATCTTTTTAACTCGTCCTCGATAAACTCCGTTGAGTTACCGAGTATCTTGATACGATTGAGCTGGTAATCTGCTGTAGATGTTATCTCACCTGTCTTTTTGATTCGTCTTACCACATCAGACATGATTCTATCCTGTAGCCCATAAAACAGTTTTTCCACCTGCAGGGGCAGGCTCCCCATTTCCTCCGGTCTCATCTACATCACTCCTGTACATCATCCGGGAATTGGATTTTCGCAAGTGCTTTCATAGCCTGATCCTCTGTTTCGCCGTAGCGCTTCATCCGAAATTCTACCGGTCCTATAATCCCGGCAGCCAGATCAGCTCTGAGCTGTTCCAGTTCATACTTCTTATCAACTATGAGTGAATCGTCCCAGTCGCAAGACACTTCCACTTTTCCGGCCGGTGCAAGCCCGCCCATATCAATCCAGACCTCCATTGCCTTTACAAGGGAGCGGATGGCTTCCTCCGTGCTGTTTTGGATGTCCTTTACAGTGGAATATGACCTCTGCTTACTGGTCTTGATCTCCTCCGCTGTCTTCTCCACACTCTGCGGATCAGACAGGGTCCCATAAGCCAAGCCGCAGTTAAACTCCACTTTCTGTATAATCCGGTTATATCCATTGAAAAAGCTCTGATCCCGGATATCAGGGGAGTAGACATTGAACAATGGCTTTCCTGTCGTATGGTCTGCAATGCCATTGCCCATAGGATAATACAAACGCTCCTGCCCTTTCGGGAGGAGCACCTCGCCCTGCCGGCTCTTTTTAAAATATTCGTTCGACGCCTGGATGGCTGTCTCTTTCGATTTGTACTCCCAGAGTGTGGCTCCGTACATCTCATCCGCATCCTGTATCTGTTTTTCCGCCCGGGAATAGACCGCTACCCCCAGCGGGGAATCAGGATCTACATTATTCGCAAGCGGGATTTTAAGATAAGAAAACAATGCGCAGTCTGCATTCCTGAACTCTTCATATGGGGATATATCCTCCCATTCATCGACATCCTCCAGCTTGATCTCCATACCAAGCTGCACAATCTCATCTGTTTTGACAATCGCTTTCCTGCTGACAAATGCCCGATTGATGACGATGTATTTATCTCCCTGCAGGCTGTGGTATTCCAACCGCGTGTATAACTTCTTCCCTTTGCGTTTAAATTCCGGGAAGATAGCTCCGGTCATCGTACCGGATGAATCAAACTCCGTCGGGTAACAATTACCGGCCCGTACAATATCTACAGCCACCTTCTCCCCCGTAAGGTATGGCTTAAAGCAAATACCACCAGTGGCACTTGCAAATTCCACGTATTTGCGAAGATTGCCCCTGAATGGCGTGAGCATCTCATTTATCAGGTCTGCCCTCGGACTGCCGCTCACCTCAATCCTGGCCTCATTTGTGACGAGTCTCGCAAACTCACTGCTTATGGCCGCAGGCAGGTTCAGACCCTTGACATCTTTGCTTATCCAGGGCGGCTTATTACGATACATGCGCTGCCACCGGTATATGGATTCAGCCATCTCCGGCGATACCGCTATATCGACGCCCAGCGCCTTTTTAATGCTCTCATACTGTATCACTGCTTATCACCTCACTCTCTTTCTGTAAACGGCAGGAATATAGCTATTAATCCCCACATACCACATACAAGATACCTTGTGGCATCTGCAGCATGGTCATTGACCTTTAATACTTCTTCCTTGCCCTTTTCAACGCTTTTGGGGTCATACTGATATAGCCCCAGCTCTTTAATAAGCAGCGTTTGCTTTTGCTGATTAATCAAAATCCGGCGGAAAGAAAAGAATTTCTGTACTCTGCTTATCCCGAGCTTTACATCATTGAACGCCGGGATAACATCTATATGTGGCATAATCCGTCGCACCTCCTCAATTAGGCCGGCTGCAGAAGGGTCAATAAATACCCAGCTCACTACCCTGTCATACTCTTTTTCCAGCCTATCACAAAAATCTTTCAATTCTTTTGCGTATTCGGAAGGAGATTTCTGTCCCTCTTCCCGCCCGCAATGACTCCACTCGTCCAGTCCGCATAACGTCTGTCTGCTGTAACTGACACCGAATGCCTCGAATACCGTCGGGTTCTTTTGGCCGTAGTCAACGCCTACCCCTATCTCACCAATTGTCTTTTTCTCGTCATTGGGAAGGCCGTCATAGTAATGGAGTTCCTTATTGACCATGTAGTAGACCAGATCGTCTATACCTATACTCTCTCCAAGCCATACCCAACGATACATCTTAGGGTCGGTTTGCTCCATGACCTCCGCTGATTCAATGAGATCAGGCCCCAGCCAATCTGGGGGTACATCTCTATAATCTGTGTGTATGTGGATGCAGTCCGGCCTCTCCTCCATCTTACGGCACCATTCATTTATGGGGGCATTCGGGTTTTTGGGTGGATTATAAAGGTAAATCATCTGGAATCCGCCCTGATTACCACGAACGAAAGTAGCCTCGATGTTCGCCAGTTCCTCTTCTCCTTCGCCGTCATCGAAGAACTCCGTCAGCTCGTCCAGTACCACAAGCTTAATGGGCTTATCCTCATCTATGATACCTTTTGTATCATCCACGCCGTCAGATCCGGAAAAGTAAATGGTGTTTCCATTCTTTTTGTAGGTTATCTCCATCGGGGATTTCCCGATCTTAAACCTTTTTTTGCTAACTCCCAGGCGGTTAATACCACGTATCATCTCTTTGTAGACCGTCTTGCGCAGCTTATTGTGGTGCTTGCGCAGGACAACGCAGGATGCGTTATTTTCGTCCATGATCCGGAAATCTGTTGTGATACTCACATAGCTGGACTTTGTTCCGGCACGCCCGGAAGTAAGGATGATGTGCCGGTGTTTTCTGTCGTTGAACAAGGGGAGATACTTCGGGATGACTATTTCTGATATCTTAACTTTCTTCTTTTGGCGCGTCATTGACTATTTCCACCCCGTCCTCTCCATCTTCATCTTGTCCGTCTCGATTCAGTTTGTCCACCTGGGCTTTTATGAGTTCCAGGTGCGCATCATCATATCCAAATTTATGCAATGCCTCTATGGCGCGCTGGCGTCTGGCCTGCACCCTGGTAAGGGCCTCCTCAACAGCCTGTATCTGCCCAAGGATACCCGTAAATTCCCGCAAGTCTGTGATTTTGCCTTTTTCAAATCCTGCAGTGTATTTCGTTACCGTCATGCCCGACGGAACTTTTGTTTCGATAGTACCTGGCTCGTCATCTTCTTCCTCTGGTGGGCATTCTTCCAATTCACGCAGGCTATCTATACGCTTTAACATTCTTCGCTCTCGGACTGTGAGAAGCTGTATCTCCTGCAGCAAAAGCTGTTCTTTATCCGGTTGCACCATCTCCAGAAGTTCCCGTTCTTCATCATTCAGGGTATCAAAAAAGAGAGTCTCAAACTCTCCCGTTTTTACCGCATTCTTATTTCCCGGCGGTCCTGTCCCTCCGTGGCCTACAGCATTTCTGTTTCCCGGCTGCCCGCCTTTTCTCCTTTGCGAACGTTCGCTTTTCTTTAACGAGCGCTCGCTTCCCCACTTATACGTGCTCTTCCAGCGCCGGACAGTCCCTTCCGGCAAATTTAGTTGACTTGCAATCTCAACTAATTTCTTTCCGTTCAGGAACATTTCCCTTGCCTTCACAGCTCGCTCATCCAGTTTCCGCGGCACTCTCACCACCTCTCAATCGTTTCGTTTTGATGTCTGCAAAAAGAGACAGCCGAAGCTGCCTCTCATAATATCTTTTCATTTTTCAATCTCAACATCTAAGGCTGCAGATATTCTTTTTAAAATCATAAGTAAATTAATTACCATAAGTAAAGAAAAGTAATAAATCAGTACACTTTGAATCAATGTATATTTCGCCACAAAGACATTAATCAAACATAGCACTAGTAATAGTATGCTAATAAGAATTTCAAACATTATCGTATAATATGTTTGTTTTAAAGCATCTTTAATAGTATCCGCTTCATTCGCCGAGTATTTTTTATTTGCCTTTACCTTTTCTTTCATATCCATAACTACAGTCAACAAAGTAAATAACATAGCTGTTAAAATAGATATGATTATTGTTATAAGATTCAATATATCACCATTAATCACTTTATTCTTTGCAATACAAATGGCTATAAAAAAAGGCAGTACTATATACATAAATACTGGTACAAATAATAATTTCCCTTGTGGATTTCTAAAACAGTTTACATGATTTATAACAATATCTTTTATGGACAAGTATTTTATTTTTAATACACAGCGAATAAAAAGCACCACCACCAGTAAAATGCAAAGTACTCCATTAGAACTTGTAATAAAAGCTACCACTTGCTTCATTTTATCATCTCTTTCATACAACACCCATTCCGTGCAAATAATCTATAGCTGTCCTTTTCATTTCATCCTTAAGAATCAAGTACGATGGATGTCCTTTATTTACACCAGCAGTTTCTGTTATATCTTCAACAATTACGATCGAATCTATATTTGTCATATTAATGGTCTTGTTTGTCTTTCCTTTTGTAAAATTAAATTTCAACACATCATAATCAAAATCCGGAATCTCAACAATACTTGTATATATTCTCTGACTTCTCAATGTTTCTCTTATTTTATCGGCTCCTTTATCCAAAAATCCTAATGGATTATGAATTATTCTCTCCTCATACGCATTATCCTCCGGTTTTTTAGAAATTCCATTTCTTTCTGAAACATCATTTGGTATTCCATATTTAATCATTTTAATTTCTTTTAAGAATCCATCTCTTAAATATCTCTCAATATATTCAACAGGTGCTATTGTCCCCATCGTAAAGCTCAAATCCGGGTAAAGATTCTGCATATATTTTTTTAATCTTTTTTCAAAGCTGCCTTTCATTCCATAGCGGCCTTCTGTTTGAAAAATAATGATGCCTTTCTTGGTATTTCCTTGAGGAATTGCTACATAAAACGCGAACGGCATCACCTCAGCCTCATCAATTGTTTTATTATGTGTGACTTTTTTGGTTTTTCTATTAACCAATTCTGATTCTGTTCCATATTCACCTGTCTTCACAACCCCTGAAATAAAGGAATACATCTTTTGCCCGTTTTCATTATATACTTCATCTCTTTCAATTCTTTCTACTTTAAAAACTGTTTCAGTATAATTGTCAGTATCAAATTGTTGTTGACTGTTATGTAAAAACAAATCCATTATATCTAAAAAATCAACTCTACTATTAACAGTATTCAATCCTTTCTTTTTACGCCGAGTTTGATATATCTCTAATCCATATACTGCCAATCCTATCTTATTCATTTGGTAACCCTCCAATACATTAAATATGTTACCATTTTAATCCATTTACTGACATAATTCAACAATTCCATGTAAAGGAGTTATACTTTATAATAGAACATATGTTCGCGTTTGTCTATAGAACTATTATCTAAAAAATACCCTACAATTTTGTAAGGTATTTTTAAATAAAATGTATTGGGGGAGTATCGCCTTCCGGCGAAGCAGAACATCCGGAATCGAACCGGAACCCAGGGCGCGGCCCTGTCCATCTGCCATTGATGGTATGCTCCACACATTGCACCGCCGTAACGGTGCTGTTATCCCAGACCTGGGACATACGGTTTAAAGTATATACACCGCAAACTATTACACCGGACGCTCTGGCGCCCTGCGGCGTTGCCCTGTTATACAGGTCCGTCTTATGAGGGATCGTGTTTGGAACCGGCGATTCAGCCGCGGAGCTGTGACACCCCGCAGCCCTATACAAGAGGAGGTCTAAAATGACTTGTACGTCATGATACTATACTAACACATCCGAAGCGGTCAAAACGGTCAAACTTTTATTTTCTTATTCCGAGATATCTTTCAACCGCCTGACGGCATCCTTCTGCAGTATGCTTTACGCCCATCCGGTGTGCCACCTGCACCCAGCTCAGATTGTCCACATACCGATATCGCATGATCCTTCTGATCCGGCTATCCTCAATGCCCTCAATATACTCCTCTACTTCCTTCAACAGCTCCAACAACTTCGTATCTGCCAGTTCAAGCTGTAATTTATATGTCTTTAGACATTCTTTTTTGTGGTTATACTCCGGCAGAGGAAAGCCCTGTATCTTACGGGTGCCCAGCGGTTTTTTCCCCCGCCTGCCGCAGGTAACGGAATCAGCTACCATATAGCCGCCCCTCTCCATGTTCAAAATCTTATCGTTAAGGGATTGTATCCGCCTCGCCAGATTACGCTCTTCTGCCTGGAGATCCGTATACTGCTCTAAAATATGCTTTTCCAATGGAATCACCTCCCCTGATAACCTTAACCCAATTCCTCGCTACACCACGGGTATTCCCCAAGGCATTCAAATTCACTGCCGCCACTCATACTGCAGCCTTCACATCGCGTTTTATCATTTTACATTCTCTTTCCAATCTATCCGCTGTCCGCAATACGGACAATACTTACCTCTCGTACTCGGTCTTAAAAAATTTTCGCATTCTGGACATATGTACTGGTAATAATTGTTACCGCCTATCGACTTATCCCATGCTTTAATAACGGGAGCCGCAACCTCTTTTTTGAGAGCAGCTATGACCTCTTCATACATTGCTGCATGGAACTGTTTCCCGTTTTCGGATGCGCACTGTCGTTTAGCCGTGAAATTGTTTATCATCATTTTGATATACGACTGTCTGCCGTCATTTGTTCCATCGTATCTGCAGTTCAAGATTCAGCTCCTCCTTTATCGTCTGGATATAATCATCCCAGGTACAAAAGTCATCTATCATGCATTCCGCCTTCTGGTTCATCCGGTCTATAAATCTCTGGCAGCGCCTTTCCCCGAAGCCGAACTCATCATGAAGAACCGCAACGGTAAGGATCGTGAAAGTATCCATGGTCATTTCTTTGATCTTCTCGCTGGCCGTATTCAGATCCTTTCGGGACAAATTCAGGGATATCCCAGTCAGATTTCTGAACTTTATCTCCTTTTCAAGTTCCTCAATCCCCTTTTCCTTTGCGATCCGCAGGGCATAGGCCATGCCTTCTGTTCTCGCCTGCATCTCTTTATTTCGGCTGCTCATAACATCCCTGCCTCTCTCATGCGCCCTATCTGTCTGTCAACCTTCTGAGCCATATATTCCTGGACGGTTCCATGGATACTCAGCAGATATTCGACCTGCTCGATCATGACACGGACATCAGCTATCTCCTCCGCCAAATGATATCCTGTCCTGTAGTCATGCGGGTCATATTTCGCCGAAGCGGCCACCAGTTCCCCACACTCCTCCATAAGCTTGTACATTTGGCAGGATAATCCATAGTTATCAGCTATCATCCGCAGTTTCTGTTCTCGTGTAGGCGCCGCTTTCACGACCTCCTCAATATTCTCGATATTTATCATACTATCCTCCTCTTCCAAATCTTATCGGCACAATCTGTATGGAAAAACCACTCAGATCCACGCTTTGTCCGTACATACTCCACCTTTGACAGATCTTCGTCGGACAAGATCTCTTTGCCACATCCCTGGCACCTGACTTTATGTACCATGGTCTTGTTTTTTGTCCTTCTGCCGGTTGGTTCCCCTACGGCTCTTATCCTCGCGGCTACATTTATCATCTACATCCCCTCCTTGATCTTTTTGATCCTTGCCTTCAGGCTCTCCATGACCCAGTTCTGTACATCATCCTTCTTTTCTAGAGCTCGCATGACATCTTCATCCCGAGTCCCGGTACATACTAGGTGATGGATGATGACCTTTTCCTGCTGTCCCTGCCTGTGCAGCCTCTTATTTGCCTGCGTATAAAGCTCATAATTCCATGTAAGTCCGAACCAGATCACGTGATTTCCTCCCTGTTGGAGGTTCAGGCCGTATGCGCTGCTGGCCGGATGTGTCAGAAGGATGTCTATCTCTCTGTTATTCCAGTCATCCTCGTCCTGTGTGGTCTTTAATTCCCTGACGCGGAGCTTGTACTTTTTAAGCGCCTCCAGGATACGGGTCCGGTCATGCTGGAAATTATAAAAGACCAATACCGGCTTGCCCTGCAGTGATTCGATCAGTTCCAGGAAGGCCTCTATCTTGCATCCATGGACCTCGTGCGCACTGTGATCCTCGTCGTATATAGCCCCGTTCGCCAACTGCAAAAGCTTGTTTGACAACGCTGCTGCGCTTGTAACGCTGATATCGTCTTCCTCTTCTGGCAGCTCCAGGACCATTTTCCTTTCCAGATCCTCATAAGCCCTGAGTGCTCTACTGTCCAGTTCCACGGGAACCTCGTGGTATGTGATATCCGGCAGTTGCAGGTAATCCTCCGCTTTCATGGATATACAGATATCGGATATCTGCGACAGGATACTCTGCTCTGTTCCCGGTTTGGCTGCATAGCTGTATATCATACCGTCACTGCCCCGTTTATCAGGCTGAAAATACCTTTCCCGGAATTGTGTATACCTCTTCCCCAGCCGCTCTCCCTCGTCCAGGAGAAACACCTGTGCCCACAGGTCCGCGAGTCCGTTTGGAGAAGGCGTCCCGGTAAGCTCAACGATCCGGTCAATGTGGTTCCCCATACTTGCCAGGGCCTTGAACCGTTTTGCTGTGTGGCTTTTAAAGCTGCTACTTTCGTCAACCACCACCATGTCAAAAGGCCAACTGTTCCGGTAATGATCTACCAGCCAGCAAACATTTTCCCGGTTGATGATGTATATGTCTGCGGGCGTGTTCAGCGCCCGGATACGCTTCGCCTGACTCCCAAGGACAGGGGATACTCTCAAGATCCTTGTGTGGTCCCATTTGTCCTTTTCCTTTGTCCAGGTACCCTCAGCCACCTTCTTAGGTGCGATAACAAGCACCCGGCGAACAGCAAAACGGTCATATTTCAGCTTCCGGATAGCGGTCAGCGTCGTGACTGTTTTGCCAAGCCCCATATCAAGAAATAACCCCAGCTTTTTAGTTTGGATTATCCTGTTGATGCAATGCTGTTGATAGGCGTGTGGCTTAAATATCATTTGGCATCACCTCCTTTGCGCCATCGTTTTTTTTATAGTTCATACCTGCAGTCAATTGCTTTACTCACTTCTTCGTGGCCGATATCCTGGAAGAACTGGCTCAGCCCGTCTATCCCTTTAACGACGAATACCTGCTGTTTCAGATTCAGTAAACGATCGATCTGCACTTTCTGCAAAGCACTCAGCCTTCCGGTTTCAGATTTCAGTTCTACGAAGTACGGCTTTTCTCCCGGCAGGATAACGATCCGGTCTGGCACTCCGTCATTTCCGGGGCTTGTCCATTTATAAGCCCGGCCACCCAGTTTCTTCACCTCGGACACCAGAATTTTTTCGATCTCTTTTTCCCGCATTTCTCATCACCTCTTCACTCAGTCTCTTATTGACTTCCCCAGGGGCTGAATCCTCCGGCCACAGCCACCAATAGGTCCCTTCCTCGTTAACGGATTTTACTCCAAGCCTTTTTCTGGCCTCTTTTATTTCTGCCTTTTTCAAGCCTGATGATCTCCCATACTGAATGACTGCCTGCGGCTGTAGCCTTTTACTGCCCGAAATTTCAAAGCATCTGCTCACCGCCAATTCCGCCGCCTCTACCTCTTCCTCGCTCAATATTCGTTCCATTCTTTTCCTCCCTGGCTACATCGCCATATATATATATAATGAGGTATTTCTATTAGGTGATTTAGGTAATATTAGGTGTTATTTTATTACCTATTTTTTTATTCATATAGAAAGTTTGTAGTTTTGTAGTTAATTTGTTGTTTTAGCTGATTTTAAGCGGATTCCAGCCGCTACAAACTCCGACTACAATATGTAGTTTTGTAGTTCTCTTCAGCTACACTGACTACATAATTTATGATTGTAGTCTTACTTTGTAGTCATTCTCTCAAATCCTCTTTGCGACCCATAAAGGTTAAATTTTCTAGGAGTGCTCATTTTCTGCCAACAATTTATACCCGTCAGAATATTGTTTATTTCTGTACTATCCCTCCGGCTCATGTACCTTGGGTCACCCCCAAAACACTCCACCCAGATCTCCACCGCGCATGTCTTGTCCCGCTTTATGAGACCTCTTCCTTCCGGCAGTTTCATGCTGCCATTCAGATACATCCGACGGTCGCTCAGCTTCATCTCGTCCCAGTTATCCGGAACATCTTTTTCCAGAAATTCCTGTATGAGGCCCTCCTTGCCAGAAGTCTCCCTGTGCTTCTCCTGCGCCGATTCCGCCATTTTTTCTATCTCCTTTGGCAGGAACAATTTCTCCCCGATCTGCCAGTAGGCGTATGCTTCTGCCCATATCTGGTCTACTTCTTTCGGCAGCTCTTCCCATACGGATCTTTTTGCCGGATGCTGCCCCACGTCTACGGGCCAGAACCGGCGGTTGCCTGTAGCGTCTTTTAGGAACTCCGTGTCATTGGATGTGCCAAAGAACACGCAGCGCCGCGGATACTTGTCTGTCCTGCGCCCGTATGCTGCTCTGTAGATATCATCCGTCTTACTTAAAAACTGCTTGATGATCTGCGTCTCCTGTTTGGAAAATGCTGTCAGTTCCCCTACTTCATTAATCCATGTACCTTGTATCAATTCGGCCGCCTCTTTACCCTCGAACGTTGTCAGGGAATCAGAAAACCACTCTTTGCCTAATATAGCCAACAGCGTACTCTTGCCTATCCCCTGGGGGCCGACAAATATAGGCATATAGTCAAACTTGACACCTCCCACTACTGCCCTGGCCACCGCAGCACACAGAGCCTTCCTCATCACAGCCCTTGTATATGCGTTATCCTCCGCCCCCAGATAATCCGGCAGAATGTTTTCCACGCGTTTCACACCGTCCCATTTCAGTCCCTGCAGATAGCGTTTCACGTCATTGATCCGGTTCTGGGCACTCATGATCAGCAGTGCATTATCCATTTTTTCTCGCCCAGTCAGACCGTAAAATGTCTCCATGTATCTGTAAAACCCAGCGTCATCCACATCTTTCCACCGGCGCTTCTCATCCCTCATATCCCACGGGAGCTTCCCCAGCACCATGCCGCAGCTTGCGAACTCATCCGTCACGATCCGGCCTTTTAAGAGCGGGTCATTCTCCAGGACGATGACCGCATTGTTTATGGTCTTCTCGTAGCGCCCGTTCCCATCCTTTGTAAGCCTTGGGAGCCAGCTCAGGTCATAATCTCCCCGCGTATCTTCAGACGCGTCCTGCGGCGTCTGGAAGGCTGCCTGCGCCTGTTCATAGCGTTCTTTTGCCATCAAATCAGATACTGCCTTGTCACCGGTTGCCAAGTGGCTCATGGATGTAAAAGATGGCATCCGGTTAGTTGGTGTCCCCTCCTTCACATCTGCGTCTTGATCGCCAAACTTATGCAGGCGAACCAGATCAAAGGCATTGACCAACTGGTTACAACAGGGATCATGAGAGTGATGGGAATACAGGAACATGTCACCATCATATATGATCGCACCGCCTGTCGTCTCGCCTCCGGTATAGGTATATCTGCCTGCTACAGCGGTCTCTTCATATAACCCCGGAAGAAATTTATCCATGGCTTGTGTGATGGTATATGTACGGCAGAATGCTCCCACCACGCCTTTTTTCGTCGTGGGGTCCTCCTGTTTCGCGAGGCGTCTCCTGGCTATAGCGTCAGTTCCCGGGACCTGGGGCCACTGGGCTACATCCTGCCAGTCTCCGTACATCCCCAGCAGGCCGTCTAAGCTGCAGAACGGCTTATCAAATGACTTGTAAACATACACCCCGTCAGCGCTGCAGCTTGGCCAGTACATGAGCCGATTGACCTCGAATGTCGTAGGATCGCAGAACTCAATGCCGATAAGAGCCCCCAGTTTACGCGCTGCGGGTTCATACTCGTCTGCTGTAGCTGTCCGGTCAAGAGGTACGATAACGCGAAGCCTCGGCGCATAATCTGCATGCTTTCTTGTGCTGTATATAACGGCGGCACACCCCAGGCCGTCTACACGGCGGAGGATATCCTCTGTCTGCCCTGCAGGTATAGAATCCAGATCAAGTGTCAGAAGATCCCTACCTTCAGTACATCCCGGTTTCCTTCTGTCTCCGGTAAAAGTGCCGCCAACGAAACCGCCGACATCCTTCAACTCGGCCTGCTGCGTCTTCGTCAGATTAAGATAGCTTTCCAGCGTCTCCGCTCCCCTGACCGGTGTTTTTAGCCTGTCTACAAATTCGGACCAGAGGATAGTGCTTTTCGGCCAAACCGTAGCCTTCCGGCTCCCTGCCGTACTTATCAGCAATTTGCGGTTATACTGCATCACATTCTCCTCCTAATCCTTCATGTAATAATCATTTTCAAATCCGGCGCCTTTTAAGATCAGCCCTGGCGCCCAGGGTATTGGCTCCGCCATAAGCCCGCATATCTCGTCCACTGTTGTTTCCATGGGGGCGTCGATGATAACCTCATCATGCACATGGAAGACCACCTGCAGGCCCATGGAATCTATTCTTTTTAGCGTTTCTGCCAGGCAGTCCCTCGCAACAGCCTGTACAATGTTCTCTGTCATCTTCCCCCCATAGGTGGAAGTTATTTCCCATTTCCGTGTCTGCTGGCCCACTGTGTAATAGTGTATTGCCATCTTTCCGAATTTGTTTTCCTGCAGAAACGGTTTCGGGTAATAGAGCTTTCTCCCTGATGGCAGCCTTATCGTCAGGAAACATTGCCCGTAGACCATATCCCCCTCCAGCGCAAATATCAGGCCATGTATCGCTTGCGGCTGTGCTGTCTGCATGACTGTGAGCGCTGCCTGTTCAACGGCGTACCATAAGTCGCAGATCCTCCGGTTTGCCGACCGCCACCTTTGTACGATATCCGGAAGCTCCTCTTCCGAAAGTCCCATGTTAAGCGCGCCCATGCTGACGAGGGAGTTCACCCCGCCTTGGTATCCCAGGGCAAGGGTGGCCACCTTCCCCTTCTGCCGCAGGCTGTACTCCGGATTTCCTTTTGCGATGCGCTCCACAGGCACGTGGAACATCTGCGAAGCCGTGGCTTCATAAATCTTCCCGTGAGTGGCGAAAACCTCATTCACCCACTGCTCTCCGGCCAGCCAGGCGATCACACGGGCCTCAATGGCCGAGAAATCAGCCACCACAAATTTATTCCCCTCCGATGGGATGAAGGCAGTCCTGATGAGCTGAGAAAGCGTATCCGGTACATTGCCATACAGCATGCGTAACCCCTCATAATTTCTTTGCTTTGCCAGTTTCCGGGCGACATCCAAAGTCTTGAGATAATTACGGGGGAGGTTCTGCAACTGTACCAGTCTTCCTGCCCATCGTCCCGTCCGGTTCGCGCCATAAAACTGAGTCAGCCCGCGGACCCTGTCATCTGTGCACTTTGCCGTATCCATGGCTACATACTTTTTAATGGAGGTCTTCCCCATCTGCTGCCGGATCTCCAGAAGGCGCCGTGCTGCATCCGGTAATTCTGTCTGCAATGTTTCTTCCACGGTAGCTTTTTGCAGGTTCGGCAGTTCTACGCCTTGTTCCCGCAGCCAGTCCAATACCTGCGAGGTACTGTTTGGGTTGTCAAGCCCTGTCAGCTCTATCGCCTCACCTGACAGCTTCTGGGTGCTGATATCATCTATCGCAAGCGCCCCTTTTATCAGTTCCTTATCCACCCTGACTCCATAAGCGTTCATTTTTATATCCATCTGCCAGAGCTTTTCTTCCTCTTCCGGAACCGGGAATTGTCGTAGCCTTTGCAGTATTTCATACTCTGTCACAACGTCCTGAGCACAATATTCCTTAAATAATTCCCATTTGTCTTCATCATGCTCCGGCAGGTTCCAGGTCCGGCCACCATTGCTTTTTGTTGGCTTGCACGGCACACAGAAATACCGGATCAGGGCTTTACCGACCGCCATTTTCCGCTTGTCCTCCGGCAGGCCAATCGCTTTTCCCGTAGCTCCCAGACCAGCAGTATATCCGCAATACAGACCGTGCATCATAGTACAGCGCCACTGCTCTAAGGGTGTTTTTATCCCTGCCCGATTCAGGCAGTACCATTCAAAAGCTGCATTATAAGCATGCTTGATGACGCATGGGTCCCGCAGCGCGTCAATTATTTTCTGGGATATGTGTTCTCCGCAGGCCAGATCTATGATTTTGACATCTTCTTTATCCATTTTATAGGCAAAGAGAAGTACGCCAAAATCCGGTGACTGCGCGTATTTATACAATCCGGCTTTCGATATATCCACGCTTGATCTCGTCTCTATGTCAATACTCAGATGATGTTTTTTCATTACACTTTGCCCCTCCTGTTAAAACGAGGGGCTTAAAGCCCCTCTCTATTAATATGGCTGACCTGTGATCGGGTTGATCCCACCCGTCGGTTGTGGCTGTGTAGCAGACGGGTACCCCGCCTGCTGCATAGTTGACTGGCTATAACCCGGGAATCCGGCTGCATAAGGTGTCGCAGGCGCTGCAGCGGAAGCCATAGCCTGCTGTGGAGCTCCAAAAGCCTGCGCGGCACTAACGGAACCGCCGCTCAATGCCTCCCCGTCTTCCAGTTTCTGAACCGGTCCCAGCCCGCATCCAATACCTTTTTTACCCCCAAAGGCGTAAGGGAAGAAAGTAACACTCACTCTGCCGTATATACCGCTATAAACCTCAGACTGATTGATTATGGGGTTGCACATCGCATCCACCACCTCAGGGGGATAGTCTGCTTTACTGCTGGCAGTGAACACCCAGCACCCTTTACACTCCGGCCCAAAAGGCAGGCCGTCAGACGGACGTGTTCCGTCTCCGTCGTATACGGGCGTCGGTACAATAGGCGGGCACTGCCCATTCCATTTCTCGTTTATGCCCCTCTGTTTAGCCGCTTCAATGGCAGCATTGATGCGCCCCATGGTCTCCGTGTCTGTTTTGGGTACCAAGATGGTCACCTGGTATTTCTCTTCCTGTCCCGGCTGATAAGCGTAGGGTTTAAACACATGTACATAGCTCAGTCTTACTTTACCTGTTGTTACATTACATAAATTATCCATTCTATTTTTCCTCCTTAAATGCATCTACAGCAGTTACTTTATTTGTTATAGCTGGTCTCTTGTCCGATTCTTTTACAAGAGCTGGTTTTCCTGGATTCCACACCACCATGCTGCCAACTGCGGCCTCAAAGTCTTTTTTGCCCACTACTTTTTCTACCTGCGCAAGGGTAAGCGGCTTCTTCTCCCAAAGGATGGCCTCGTTGATGCCGCCATCCGTCAGCGTCTTAAACGCTTTGTCCATGTCTGCCCAATCCCGGGAGCCTCTGCCCTCTACAGCCTTCCATCCGGGTACGTCTTTTCCAGCCAGGCATTCAGACAGTGCCCACGCCTGCAGGTCCTTCTGGTACTTCGCCACATCCTCCATCGCGCACAGGCGCCTCCCTGCTTCCTCGGCGGTGATGAGAGGCGGCAGCTCTCCGAGGTCGAATGCCTGTTTTACATTTCGGTCCGACCGGGCCCTGCACTGCGCCCTGGCCCGGCAGTACCTGCATGTTTTTGCGTGGGGGTTAAAGTCCCCCTCCCCTTTGGACGCGAGCGCCGCACGCTTCCTTACGAACTCCCCGAACATGAGCAGTTCCTTCAGAGTGCATTCCCACTCGGAGATACCGTCCGGGAGGCGGGGCTGCACGATGGCCAGCTTAACCCGTTCAATCGGGTACAGTATCTTATAGGCTTCGTAGGCCCCCAGGGCGTACAAGGAGAGCTGCGGGTTGCCCTCTGCCGTCACGCGGCCGTCCGGGCTCTTGCCGTACTTGAAGTCGATGATGTGCAGACAACCGTCCCCCACGATGATACAGTCCGCCGTCCCGAACCCTTCCGGGGCGTAGCCACCATAATCCACTTCCCTCTCGATGGCCACGTAGGGCTGGCTGTCCAGGGCAAGCGCCGTCCCTTTTATGTAGTCCAGGTACGCATCCGTATGCTCCACCATCTCATCCTGCCAAAGCTCATTCTCCTTCATCTTCTTAACAAAGCTGGTCAGCTTTCGTTTGCTGAAATCAGCGGGGTAAAAATAGTTGCGCACCTTCGCCTCCGCCAGCTCATGGGCGAGCGTCCCTTCCGCGGCGGCCTCGGAGGGTTTATCCGGGAACTGCTCCTCCAGCCTTGCGCTGGGGGTGCAGTAAAGCCACCTGTGGGCGGCTGACGCACTCAGCAGCGCATGCTTCCTGTCTTTGTGTCCTCCCATCATATCTGCGCCCCTCTCTCCCGCAGGGCCGTGGCAAATGCCCCGTATTGTTCCTTCGGCAATGCAGGGAGGGCTTCGACGCCAAATGCACCAAGCAGCCCTTGCAGTTCCGCCTGCCGCCCGGTGTCCATGAGTGTCATGGCTGCCTTAGCAAGCTCGTCCAGAGTATAACTAGGCGCAGTGGTTGGGATCTGCTGTGCCGCCGGGGCTGGCTGTACAGACGCGGTGGTCTGCTGTATCTGTGCCGGCATCTGCTGCATCGGCGGCGTAGTCTGCTGTATTATGGGTGCCTGCTGAGTTACGGGTGCCATAGTCTGTTGTACTGCTTCCACAGGCTGCTGTGTTGCGGGTGCCTGCCGTGACTGCGCAGCGTGCCGGGTCAGCGCATCATTCCCGCCTGCGGATATACCCATGATTGCTTCTGCAAGTTCCTTTAATCCCGGGATATTGATCGTGATCTCAAACATTTATTTTTCCTCCTTATTTTTGACTGTTTCTGAATTTATGATCGTTGATACTGTACTCTCACTGCAATTCATCTCCTCCGCAATGGCTTTGTTTATCCATCCCGCATTATGGAGTGCAATGACTTTTCCATGATCCACCTTTTTACGCGTTGGAAGAGGACCGCGGTTCTCTTTAGACAGCATATCTGGTTCATCCCGTGCCCGGCCTTCTATCTCATAGCCGATCACGGCCGACACATCCTTTTCCGACACTCCTTTGCCGTTACTCCTCTTTGCCAGTTCCTCCAGAATGCGGATTTTCTCAGAATCCCTGATGAGATCCTCAAACTGTCCCAGCGCAATCATCACCCTGTTATCTGCCATGTAATACCTCCTATCAAACACACTGCCTCAGTTTCTGAAGTCCTGAACGGTAATAACGACTTATCATAGTCTGTGACATGCCGATGATGTCCGCCACCTCAGACTGTTTCATCCCCTGGAAGAGAATCATCCGGACAGCCTTTTTCTCATTTTCTTCCAGCTCCTCTATCAAAGTTTGTATTTCTGCCTCAGCAAATCCATTTTGTTTATCTTCCAGCACATCACCCAAGGTAAATAAGCCATCTACGATTGGGCTATTGAGTGATACCTGATTTCGCTGTTTTCTCTGCCGGCGGACTTCCTGCAGGATTTCATTTCTCATGATCGTAATCGCGAGATTTGAAAATTTGTACCCTCGTTTTTCGTCATAGTCTCTTGCGGCCTTTACAAGCCCCAGTAATGCCAAAGACTGCAAGTCATCCATTTCAATCCCTGTGTCTCTCATTTTCCAGGCTGTGCTATAGGCTAATTTCATGTTGTTTAAGACAAGATCTTCGTTTCTCACTTGACTTTTCCTCCCGTTCCCCTCATAATGAGGGTGTAAAATTATTTGTTTTGGTCCTGATTGCTTGCCGGCGCAGGACCTTTTTCAATTAGTTCTAATTCTCCCCACTCCTTTGCACTGTGAAACTGGTTTGCGAAGTTCAGCAGCCCGTTTCTTGCTCTCAGATATTCTGGATCATCACAGTCTAACCGGCAAAAGTAATATGCCAACTGTGCTGCGATATCTTTATCTACTCTGACGTCAAGTCCACCTTCGCTCAGTGGCCAGCACGTATTAACCAGGTTTGCCCCTTCCAGATCAGCTCCCTGCAGTTCAGCCCCGTTCAGGTTAGCATAATTCAGATCAGCCCCTTTCAGATTAGCGTTTCGCAGGTCAGTTCCTTCCAGTTTTGTCCCGTAGAGGCTAGCTTCTTCCAGATTGGCTCCTTTCAAGTCGGCCTCTCTAAGATCAGCCCTCTCCAGATCGGCCCCACCCAGGTTTGCTCCTTCCAGATCGGCACCTATCAGTTTTGCATCATGCAGGCGGGCACCACTCAAATCAGCTCTACACAGGCAGGAATCCTCTAGATCGGCATCACATAAATCAGCCCCTGTCAAATCAGCTCTTTCACCATTCTCTTTGTTCCAAAGCCAGGCGATATGTCCTTCTAATATTTTTTGCAATTCTTTTTGTCTCATTTCTGTACCTCCACCGGTATCTCCCGGTCCCAACACTCACCGCAATCCACAGCATCCTGGCAATAGCTGTGATACTCATACCCATATGAGTCTGGGCAGAATTTGCATCCCCCATCAAAATTTTCATTGATACATTCAGGATGCTCTTTCATTAATTTTTCCCGAAAAGTCATGTTTCCTCTTTCTCCTCCTCTCCCAATAATCCCTGGCGACCTCAAAGGCCACCACCAGCAACACAAATATACCTATGTAGCACATAACTGCCTGCGGTGCGTCCCGTGGCTGCCACCATCCGGTCAGGGCGGCAAGAGCAGTGCATATGGCTGCGTCTTTTATTGTGGTGTAATGCATGGGCTTGTCCCTCCTCTCCCGCCTTATCCGGCGGCTTCTCTTCTGTAAAATCCAATGATGAGTCGTGACACATCATCCACGATCTTTTGATTTTCCTCAGGTGTCTTATCCTTTGAGTAATCATCGTGTATCCGAATCTCTCCGGAACCATATTTAATTGTTTTTATTAATGCCAAGAAACCACCTCCTCAATGGTTATAGTATGCAGTGATACTTGTACCTGTTCTTTGAGGACCTATCACGGGGACAAGCCCCGTATACTACTCCTCTTTGACTACAGTATCTGCCCCCTGGACAGTAACCCAGCCGTGTTCCTTACGGGCCTCCATCTCCATCATCTGTATCAATTCTGGTGTAATACTTTCTGATTTAAGTCTGTTCGCTTCTGCTTCGCCACGGGCTTTTTCAATTTCTACTGCGGCGGCTGATTCTGCTCTCACCTTATCTGTCTCAGCCTGCGCTATTGCGGTCTGCTTATCCAGCTCTGCTTTTTCAGCATCCTGTTTTGCCTGTTCCTTTGCCTGGACCTTTTCTTTCAGTGCATCATCTAACTGCACATCAATGATAAGAGCCGATGCAACGTTGATTCCGTATTCTGGTTCCAGCTTCTCATTCAGGTATTCTGTGATCGCCTTGCTCACCTCTGAACGTTTTGTGCTGTATATGTCCATAACAGAAAATTGAGGTGTGACTTCTTTTATGTAGGCGATGATGGAGTTCTGTACCATACTGTCCACAATGGCGTCCCCATCCATGCCATTAAATTTTTCATACAGCCCTGTCACCCTATCAGGAATAAAGCTGTAGTTTATGGTCACATTAAGTTTAACCATTCCTCCATCTGCAGGGGCATCCACATGCCAGGCAGCATGTTCCTTTTCGCCATAATCCGATGGATTGTTACTAAGTACAAGCTGCTGTTGTGATACCGGATAGTCCTTCACCTTATCGGTCGGTCCGACAAAATGTAACCCCGGCCCCAGTGTCTTATCTTTCACTCCGCCTTTCATGGAGTAAACGACCCCCACTTCACCCTGGCCTACATGTGTCATGGACATGACCGTGTAACAACCGCCGATCAGTGCCGCTGCGATAATAATTCCTACAATCACTTTTTTCATTCTGATTCCTCCTGGATCTCTTTTTTTATTTTTTCATAAGCCTCTTTCTCTATATCGAATACTTCTTTGTCTCTTTGCATTCGGATGTAGATTTTGTGGCCTATAAACAAGATTAATAATGCTGCCAGTCCAAATGTTGCAGCGGATAACAAAAATATGACCCACATGTCTTTAACACCTTTCTCGATTGACATTTTCTTTCTGTTTCCCTATTCTTTAGTTACAGGCCCCGCCAGGCCGAGTAAAAACGAAAGGAGAACCTTATGAGCGAATACTATACGATTCTTGGAAAATCAGTTAAATGTCCTCAATACAACAAGGATATTGTACTTTCTGCCAAATACAGATTTACACAAAATCCTGAAAATGAATATGAAGTACGTTTTGCATATGCAACCTGTCCTATCATCGAAAACTCAAAATTGGATAAAGACAATCAGCGCAAAGAATATAAATACTTAGATTGTTTTAATCCTGATTGCAAACTTTTGAAAGACTTCCCTGAATTGTTTGATTCGAGAAATCATCTTTAAAAACGCACTTCCTTTTTTCTATGCAAAACTCAAATTTTTGAGCCGACTCTAAAAGGTCTTTTACTAAAGCCGCCCTGTACGACAATTGTTCGCTTTGTGCGGCTTTAGGCATTTCGTCCATGAGAATTTCCAGATTTAGTTTTGCCTTTCTAATGGTTTCCTCAAGATCCGCAATATTTATAATCCTCTCAGATACAAATACCACCCTACATCACCTCCTTCATTTTCCATTGACACAACCATTTACATTTTTTACCATATCTCCTATAATCTAAGTTACAGGCGCTGGCACGCCGAGTACATCAGAAAGGAGAATGCCCATGAATTTAAATGATACGACAAAGTACCAGCTTGCAAAATCTCTCACGGAACTCGCCATCCAAAACAACTTATTCTATAAGTATGAAGATTCAGTGGAGACTGCAAAGAGTATAACCGACTTTTTTGATACCATCGTTAACACGGTCGGTAAATCAGACAAAAACGAGTAATGTCATAGGGACCTGGCGGACACCAGTTCTGCCAGGGCTCTAACCATGTTCGCTACCATATCATTGTTTACATCATTATCTAACTCTTTTTGTATCCAATCACAGATATCATCGATTGTTTCGTCTACCTTTTTCATCTTCTCACCTCCTCATTTTTCATTGACACAAACACATTTTCTTGTATTATTTTTCACACTATGTTAAAATATTTTCATAACCCAAATACGGGCAATGGAAAGGAGTTGGTCTTTTTGAGCCAATTTTTGAAATCGCCCTGTTCCCTTAATGTGGGTCACCGCGCAGAGTAGCCTGCGTTAATAAAGTACGTCAAGTATTTTTACTCCCTTAAAAATTAGGAAATGGAGGATAAGGTAACCTCATATAAATAATCCACATTTTAGAGTAAAAATCCCACATTCCATCAACTAATGGGCAGCTAATCTTCTAACATAATATTGCAGAACTAAAACTGCGTAAGTGGTGGAGCATTCCATAGAAATGTTTGGTGTCGTCGGACATGATTTTACTTGTACGCAACTGCTTGGGGCTTTAGCAATGAGCAGGGGCTTAATTGTTAAATCTGCAAAATGCATAGGGTAAATAAATTTAGGCAAAAGCTGGTAGGAACGACACTCCTATCAGTTTTTTGTTTTCTCTATGTAGCATCTTTTTCTTCATCCATAACTCTCCCCAGTAGATAGTCAATTTTAACGCCGCATAAATCTGACATTTTCATAAGTATATTGCTCGGAATTGGATTTACTCCATTTAACCAGTTATAGTACGTTTTCGTGGCTACGCCTAACTCCTTTGCAAATTTTTCTTTTGAAAGTCCAATTCTTGCCCTTTCTGCTTCTATATTTGGAAAAAGCATATTCATATTTGTCACCTCCATTACTCATATTGTGAATTTGTAACTGTAGTATATTCCCAAAACGTAAATTTGTCAATACTCATTTTGAAAATTATTTTACATTCCGTGTATCGCCGGGTTGACATTATGTAAAATATGTAATATTATTTATACATAGGAGGTGATATATTTGATAGGTGAAAAACTCAAAGAAATCAGAGAAAAAACTGGAATGAATAAAAAAGAATTCGCACAATATCTCGGGCTTAAATATACTACCTACAATAATTATGAGACTGAGGCGCGAGAACCGGCATCTGATTTTTTGATTCTAATTTCCACAAAATTTGATGTATCAATAGATTATTTATTAGGTCTTCAGAATGACAAATCTGTCCTGCACACTTACAAATTAAAGGCTACAGAATATGAACATATTAAAAAATACCGTTCTCTTGATTCGTTCGGACAGGAAACGGTATCTATGACACTTGATAGGGAGTTGTGCAGAACGAAAACTATAGCTGAGCAAAAGGAACAAATACAAACCCAAACTGACTATATAGCTGAGATGGAAACAACATTGTCAGGTTCCAATACGTTACGCTTATACACATACTTACAGAAACTTGCATCCGCCGGCACTGGCTTTTACTTCGACGACATCCCAACCGATGCTATAGAAGCGCCGTACTGCAAAGGTGCAGACTTCATAATAGGTGTAAATGGAGATAGTATGGAGCCGGATTATCATGATGGGGACAAACTTTATATTCAAAAAACCAAAGAGCTGACCCTAGGAGATGTCGGGATATTTACCGTATGGAATGAATTTTTCGTCAAAGAGTTAGGAGAACGTGGTTTAGTATCGCACAATCCAGCCTATGATGAAATACCCGGCACAGAAGATGTAATATTAATAGGACGTGTTTTGGGGAAGGTGGAAGAAAGTTGACACACAAAGAATTTTTAACTTAGAAGAAAACTTTGACGGGTATGCAGTTTTTCTGGAAAAAGCTTCTGAATTTCAGGAGACCAAAAATCTGAAACGACCGGCTAAAAGCCGTTGGAAAGAAGCCAAGGTGCAGAAAACGGTTTGCGAAATGTGGAAAAAATCCATGCAGCCGTTGTATGACAATCTGAAGCGTGAAATAAAATCTGGCATCTCATATAAATGGATAGAGTACATAGAACAGCATGAAGTTCTAGAAGGACTTCGGGATGCAATGGCGGACTTGAGTTTTAGAGACATGGATTAGATAAAAAGGAGGGGGTTTTATGAAGATAAGATTTGCTGTCTTGATCAGCATTTTATCCGTAACACTCATGTCAGGATGTGGCTTTAACACAACTGTCGAAGACAAGGAACAAGAGGCTTTTGACAAAAGAATGGATGAATTAGATAAATCCATTAAAGAAAATCAAGCCTCCATTGATGAGCTTGGAAAATCCATCGAAGAAAAGGCCGAATATATTGACTCAATAGGGAGTGAGAATGAAAAACTAAAACCCGAAGAGGACAAAGATGAGAGCTCAGTATTTGACTTTTCATATCAAGATTTTATAAAAAATCTAACAACTAATCTTGAAAGTGTAGGCATATCCACTGGCGAAACAAAGTACTTGGACTCTGTTACCTTTATAACGATTATACTACCGGATAATTCATCCGGAACTATAAAAGTATTATCAAATGATTCACAAAATGTATCCTGCATTATTGTCCCCATAGAGCTAGTTAGCGACGATATACTTGCAGCCATTACAGAAATTATTGACAACACTATCTCAGTGGCAAAAAAGGATATTGACTCTGGCCCTTACACTGTTAATGGTGTCTTATATTTATCGAACGACCGCACACTTAGCATATTACCTGATGATTAGATGTAGATTAATCCGCTTCGGCGCATTAATAAATATTATAATGTATTGGGGGAAAACTTATGAAGAAAAAGATAGTAGCACTATTACTTGCAATGTCAATATCCTTGACGTTCACATCATGCGGAATCAGTGAGGCTGATTATAACTCTGTCAAAGAAAAGAACAGCAAACTGGAATCACAATTAGAGGAATCTAAAAAAGGGGTTAAAAAATACCAGTCTGATTATGATTCGTTAAAATCCGAATTTGATACCTACAAAGAAAAAATGAAACCATTTGAAGAAATGGAAGAAGCAGAGGCAAATGCAAAAAAAGCTGAGGCTGAGGCTGCTGCAAATGCAAAAAAGGCACAAGATGAAGCAACTGCCGCTGTGAAAAAGGTATGGGACTTTGATAATGGCACGCTGGCAAAAGGTGCCACACGGGAAGCTTATGATGCAGCAACAAATAAAGTCAATGCAGTTACAGATGAAGCCCTTAAGACTTCTTTAAATGAAGCTTTAGCCGCGGCTGGAGACGCCCTGACCCAGGCTGAGCAGACTGCCGCTGAAAATGAAGCAAAACAGCAGGCTGTTGCACAGGCGTCAATAGAACAAAAAAATGCATTAAATAAAGCCAAAAGTTATTTGGACTATACTGCTTTCTCTTACAGCGGGCTTGTGGAACAATTGGAATATGAGGGATTTTCAAATGAAAGCTCGACCTTTGCAGTTGATAACTGCGGCGCAGACTGGAATGAACAGGCTGCCAAAAAAGCTAAGAGCTATTTAGACTTCTCTTCCTTTTCTCGCGATGGGCTGATTGAGCAGCTGGAATATGAAGGTTTTACCGCAGAGCAGGCCGAATACGGCGCTACTGCTGTTGGATATTAATAACTGTAATAACTTGGCCCCTGTAACTGCAGGGGCTGTACAAAATAATATATTTATCCGGGCAGCCGGGGGACGTGCTCCCACCCGTTCTGAGTTCTGCAGAAAGGGGTGGTGCTTATGACTACTTATGAGGAATTTATGGTCATCTTGACCGCTGGCATTTTGCTGGTAGCAATTCTTACTTACGTGCATAAAAAATAGCCGTCCTGCCCTAGCAAAGCCGACGACTATTTTTTAGTTCAAACCTTCGCCGGGACGGGTGACGTGCACTCACCTTCCGGCTGTTCTGTTAAGTATATTATAGCAAAATATACAAAAATGTCAAATAATAAAAACCGCCCCGGTGTTACCAGCACCAGGACGGCATATACCTCCGAAGAGATATGTACATCACAAATACATTGTATCATCTTCGGAGCAGCCATGCAAGCGGAACAAAAGTTCGCTGGCTGTTATTTTTGTACCCAAAAATCATATCCTATAGAGAGGTGATACAATGAACACACTTGAAAGAGACTGTATCTATTTAAGAAAGTCCCGTGCAGATCGGGAGGCCGAAGCACGCGGAGAGGAGGAAACCCTGGCCCGGCATGAAAGAATCCTGCTTGACCTTGCCAAACGCCGCGGCTGCCACATTGGAGCCATTTACCGGGAAGTAGTATCTGGTGAAACAATATCTGCCCGGCCGGTGATGCAGCGCCTCCTGCAGGAAGTGGAATCTGGTATGTGGGACGGTGTTCTTGTTGTGGAAGTAGAACGTCTGGCCCGTGGTGATTCCATAGATCAGGGTGTTGTTGCCAGGGCATTCCAGTATTCTGACACTAAAATCATAACCCCTACAAAAACATATGATCCGAACAACGAATTTGATGAAGAGTATTTTGAGTTCGGTCTTTTTATGTCCAGAAGGGAGTATAAGACCATAAAGCGCCGCCTCAATGCAGGACGGGTATCGTCTGTACAAGAGGGAAAATATTGCGGTAACAAGCCTCCGTACGGATACCGCAGGGTGAAACTGGAACACACAAAAGGTTACTCTCTTGAGCCTATCCCTGATCAGGCAGAAATTGTAAAACTGATTTATAACTGGTATACATACGGGATAGATGGCGAGCGCATCGGTATGTGCAAGATAACCCGTAAGCTGATTGATATGGGTGTCCCATCTCTATCCGGAAAATCATGGTCAACCGCCACAGTAGCAAATATACTGGAAAATCCGGTCTATACCGGAAAAATAAGGTGGAACCGAAGGAAGGGCCTGAATAAGATTGAGAATGGAAATGTGGTAAAATCCCGTCCTCGTTGCAATGATTACATATTAACAGACGGTCTCCACGAGGCAATCATATCGCAGGAGATCTATGATCTTGCCCAGTATTACCGGAGCATGAATCCACCCAGACCGATAGGCGCATCAAACACCGTAAAGAATCCTTTGTCCGGTATAATAAAATGCGGGAAATGCGGTCATAACATGGTCAGGCGGCCGTATAACAGCCGGAAACAGGAAGACACACTCCTCTGCTCTTACACTGGATGTAATAACGTGAGCAGCCGGCTGAGCCTGGTAGAGAAAGCCCTCATTGCTGGCCTGGCAGATCTGGTACAGAGTTATAAAATCAATGACTCGCTTAATGATACCAACGGAGTAGACATCATAGCCACAAAGGAAAAAGTCCTTTTGGATAAGCGCGCCGAGCTGGAGAATCTTAACACCCAGAAGAATAGGCAGTATGAACTACTGGAACAAGGTATATACACCACAGAGGTTTTCCTGGAGCGATCAGGCGCCACGGCAAAGCAGATAGATGACTGCGCCGCTGCCATAGAGCGCATTGCCGCAGATCTGGCACATGACCGGGAACTCCTGGAACAAAAATTTAATTTTATCCCGAAATGCGAACACCTCTTATCCAATTACTGGGACTGGGACGCACCTACCCGGAACTCCGTGCTGAAGGAGCTGCTTGAAAGAGTTGACTACTTTAAAGATAACAAAAATGACTTTAAGCGCGGAGATGAAATCACTTTCACCCTGGATATCTACCCCAAAATCCAATAGAAATACCATTGATAACCTCTCTGTACCGACGAACTGGCACACATGGAAATGGTAGCCACCATTGTACACCAGCTTACACGCAACCTTTCCATGGAAGAAATCGAGAAATCCGGCCTCGGTCCCTACTATATTGACCATACAGTAGGCATCTGGCCTCAGGCTGCCGGGGGTGTCCCCTTTAACGCCTGTGAGTTCCAGTCAAAGGGTGATCCTATCACGGATTTGTTTGAGGATATGGCAGCAGAACAGAAAGCGCGGACCACTTATGACAACATTCTGCGTGTCATCAGAGATCCGGATGTTGTGGACCCCATCCGTTTCCTGCGTGAAAGAGAAGTTGTGCATTTCCAGCGTTTCGGTGAAACCCTCCGTTCCGTTCAGGAAGAACTGGATTTCAAAAACTTCTATGCATTCAATCCCAGCTTTGACATGCCTGCCAAATGCAGCTGCGATTCAGGCTGCAGCAAATGACATTCATGCGCCGGGAATTATTGGAAGCCATGCAAAAGGTGATCACCACTGCACCGGAAGCTTACGCCTTTGTTTACGGTGGAAAAAAATATCCTCATATCAAAGGTTTCGTATACTTTTTCCCGCTGTGGGGAGGTACGGTTGTCCTTGCTGATGTTGCCGGACTTCCCACATCGGAAGCTGCCTGCCGGGAAAAAATCTTCGCCTTTCACATTCATGAAGGTTCTTCCTGCGAAGAAAATGCAGAAGGGGATTTCCCACTGACCGGCAGCCATTTAAATCCAAAGGATTGTCCGCACCCGGAACACGCCGGAGATCTGCCTCCGCTCTTTGAAAATGACGGCTATGCCCTTTCCATGTTTTATACCAACCGGTTCGTCCCGGAGGAAATCATTGGCCGGACGGTTGTGATCCACGAAAACCCTGACGACTTCAAAACCCAGCCCTCAGGGGATTCCGGCAGCAAAATAGCGTGCGGGGAAATAAAAAGCAATCTGGAAGATTAAAGCACCGCATTTCATTCCATGAAAATAGGCATCCGCAGATGAACCTTCACCTGCCGATGCCTTTTTCCTGACTTTGAGTATAAAATTAATTTCCGCAGTGATGGCCGCACTCATGGGAATGCTCACCGCAGCTGCCGCTTCCGTGCTCATGCTCATGATGTGCACAGACTGTATCCGGATCATAATTCAGGCTTCCTGCCAGAAATGCCTCCACCTGGGCATCCGCATCTCCGCATGCTCCGGGATAAAGCTGGATCCCTGCCTCTGCCAGCGCATTCCTTGCGCCACCGCCGATACCTCCGCAGATCAGCACCTGAGCACCGCACTGATTCAGAAATCCGGCCAGGGCACCATGTCCGCTGCCATTGGTATCTATCACTTCAGAGGATACGATCTTACCGTCCTCCACCTCATATACCTTGAACTGTTCTGTGTGTCCAAAATGCTGAAATACCTCTCCATTGTCATATGTCACTGCAATCTTCATGTTTGAATCTCCTCTCCTGAATGATTGAACGCACGCATTCTGCCGGTGTTCTCTCTGCCCGCAGATTCTGTAGCTCCCGCCGCTGATTTCCAGAGATGACGCCTCCACCAGAAAACGCGCCAGCTTCTTCCTGGCTTCCGTATAGACCGCCTGGACAGTGGCTCTTCCCACTTCCATCTGCACCGCACACTCTTCCTGGGTATATCCCATATAATCAATCAGCCGAATCGTCTCATACTCCTCGACTGTCATCCGTATCCGATGCGTAGGCTGACCACCCTCACCCGGCACAAAAAAACCGCACCCCGGCAGCCTGCATATCCTCTTTTCCTTACTCGGCCTCGGCATCTCTCCACCTCCCGCAGCCTCTCACTTCTCATGCATTCATTATTAACATATGCTTATTATACTCATGTTATTAGCATATGTCAACTATGTATTCAAAAGTTTTTTCTCCCGGCCCGTCCGCATTTTCAACTCACAAATGATTCGCCCCTTTCAATATTTCATACACATCCCTCTGATGCAGCTCCCTAAACTTCGCCACCGTAAACGTATCCTTCCCCGTTGCCCTCTCAGCCATATCCACCAGTTCTTCTTCCGTCAGCACCCCGGCCTCCAGTTCTCCCAAACAAACCGGCATTCCCAGTTCCCTGAAATATTCCACCGTTTTTCTTATCCCTTCTCTCGCAGCAGCCACATCATCTTCCGCCTGCACACCCCACACCTTTCTTCCATACTGCGCAAACCGCCCCGGCTCCTCCATATACACATACAGTGCCCAGGACTCCCAGACAGCAGACAGGCTGGCTCCGTGTGCCACATCGTATTTTGCGCTGAGCTCATGTCCGATCTTATGGGGTGCAAAATCTTTTTCCGCTCCAAGCCCCGTAATTCCATTATGGGACAGACTGCTGCACCACATCAGCTCACTCATGGCCTCGTAATCCGTCTGGTCCTTCCACGCCTTTCTCCCGTTTTCAATGACAGTCCGCAACAGCGCCTCCGCAATCTCGTCTGTCATCTGATTTCCCTTTGTATGGGTAAAATACCGGTCCAGGGTATGCATCATAATATCCACAATTCCGCATGTCACCTGATATTTTGGCAGCGTGTAGGTAAGCTCCGGATTCATAATGGCAAATTTCACCCGGTTAAAATCCGTGCTCAGTCCCTGCTTCCTTCCAATCGCCTCATTTGTCAGCACCGCGGAATCACTCATCTCACTTCCCGCTGCCGCAATGGTCAGAACCACTCCCACAGGAAGGCTCTTTGTCAGAGGCACTTTCTGTGTCCAGATATCCCAGAGCGCAGTTCCCGGATTCGCCGTCCCGTGTGCGATCCCTTTTGCTGTGTCAATAGAGCTTCCCCCGCCCACAGCCAGAATAAAGTCTGCTCCAAAGGAAACCGCAGCCTCCACACCTGCCTGTGCAAAGGACAGCCGCGGGTTTGGTTTCACCCCGCCCCACTCTTTGAAGGCGATCCCCGCCCTCTCAAGTTCCGCTTCGATCCTGTCAAGCAGCCCGCTTCTTTTTACACTGCCTCCGCCATAGACAAGGAGTACCCTGTTCCCGCCCCATTTTTTTACTTCCTCTGCTGTTTTCTTCTCCGCGTCTTTTCCAAACACTACTTCTGTAGGTGCGTAATAAATAAATTCCTGCATAATTTCTCTCCTTTTCTCCCGTAATTCCTGTTCTTCCATACGTTTTCCCAGGCGGTACGTGCCTGGGCTGCCCCTCCTTTTTTGGACATTCCTGCGCATTCTGGCCATTAAGTTCAGTATACTTTATTTTTTCACACATTTCCACGAAAAACCCCTAATAATTCAGGAAATCTCTTGTCATTCCCCTGCATAGAATGATAAAATAGATATCAGCTACTAATGAAACCATTTTGACTGAAACGAGGAGGTTTTACACTATGGAATACCGTAAATTTGAAAATCTGGGCGTATCTCCGTCCCTTCTGGGCTTTGGCTGCATGCGCTTTCCGCAGACACCTGATGGAAATATCGACGAGGCGGAAGCTGAGAGAATGCTGGACCGCGCACTTAAGGCCGGAGTCACCTACATAGACACAGCCTATCCATACCACAACGGCGACAGCGAACCCTTTGTAGGAAAAGTCCTGAAAAAATACGACCGCAAAAGCTTCTATCTGGCAACCAAACTGCCCGTATGGAATGTAAAAACCCTGGATGACGCAAAACGTATTTTCCAGGAACAGCTTGACCGTCTGGATGTGGATTATGTGGACTTCTACCTGCTTCACTGCCTGGACAAAGAAAAATGGCAGAATGTCCTGAATCTGGGTATCATCCCTTATATGGAAGAGCTGAAAAAAGAAGGAAAGATCAAGTTTTTCGGCTTCTCCTTCCACGATGATTTTGAAACCTTTAAAACCATAGCCACTTACCGCAAATGGGACTTCTGTCAGATCCAGTACAACTACGTGGACACAGACATCCAGGCCGGTGACAAAGGCTACGAGCTGACACAGGAGCTGGGTATCCCTCTGGTGATCATGGAGCCTGTCAAGGGCGGCTCTCTCGCCACTCTGCCGGATTCCGTCACAGAACCATTCAAGGATTACAAACCAAATGCCAGCATTTCCTCCTGGGCGCTTCGCTGGGTGGCAAGCAAACCCAATGTAAAAGTAGTTTTAAGCGGTATGACCACTATGGAACAGGTGGAGGACAACCTGAGCACATTTGAGAACTTTACGCCGCTTTCCCTGCAGGAAAAGGAAATCGTAGCTGATGTTGCCACTGCTATCAAACAGCGCACCAAAAACGGCTGTACCGGATGTGCATACTGTATGCCATGTCCCTTTGGCGTGAACATCCCCCAGAATTTCCGCATCTGGAATGATTTGTCCATGTATGAAAATAAAGAACAGGCCAAACGTGCCTACTTTAATGACCTGGAAGAAGATGCCCGGGCTGACCACTGCCAGAAATGCGGCAAATGTGAGGAAGTCTGTCCCCAGGCCATGTCCATCCGCGACGATCTGGAGCGCGTTAAGGAAGCCATGGAGAATCTTTGATTTTTTATACAGTCAATGCACAGACCTGACCGAATAATCACCTCCTGATTTTCATATACTGTAAACGCCGGAAAGAGAAAAGGAGTATTGATAATACTATGAAGGAAAAATTATCTTCCAAAACTTTAAAACATGCCGCGGTCGCAGGGGCAGGTGTCTGTATAGGGGCCTCCTATGTGCTCACCAGTTTTCTGAGGCGTTTTGCCCTCTCCCGCACATTTCCCATGTACCGGACGGAGCGGAAAAATACAGACAAGCCTGATCCGCTGGGCGATTTCCTGCGTCCAGGCAAGGAATGGATCCGGAAAGAAGCTTCCTCAGTCACTCTGATCAACCGGGACGGCATGAAGCTGAACGGGCTGTTTCTCCCCTCCATCCAGGCGGGAAGCACACGCTATGTGATCCTATGCCACGGCTACCGCAACAACTGCTGTGAGCTGGGCATGTATGCCAGACACTTCTGGCACAGAGGATATTCCGTGCTTCTTCCCGATGCCAGAGGACACGGGGACAGCGAAGGCAAATACATCGGTATGGGATGGCAGGAGAGAAAAGATGTGCTGGAGTGGATTGACTTTCTCCGCCAAAAGGACCCCAAGGCCCAGATAGTCCTGATGGGCATTTCCATGGGCGCAGCAACAGTAATGATGACTTCCGGCGAAAATCTTCCGTCCAATGTAAAGGCTGTGATCGAAGACTGCGGATACACCAGTGTCTGGGAAGAATTCAGCGTGCAGATCCACAATTATTTCCACCTGCCGCCCTTCCCCTTTTTGTACCTGTCCTCCCTGGCCTCCAGAATTCGTTACGGTTTTTCCTTCAAGGAAGCCAGTGCCATACGGCAGGTGGCAAAATGCAACCGCCCCATCCTCTTCATTCACGGCTCAAAGGACACCTTTGTTCCCTTCTACATGCTGAACAAGCTGTACCACGCGGCCAAATGCGAAAAGGAAAAGCTGGTTGTGGACGGTGCCGGACATGCGCTGTCCTGTGCCACTGACCCCAAACTGTATTTCCGTACCGTAGACAGATTTCTGGACAAATATATCATATAAAGAAGAGCTGCCGTACAGGATAAATTCCTGCACAGCAGCTCTTCTGTCTTTTTAAAAAATTTCTTCTCAGCAGGCGGTCAGCACTTCTGTAACCGCACACAGCAGCGGTTCCTCCAGCTCCATGGCAAAAAGGGCCGGAACTGCTCTCTCACCCAGCTCCTCCACAGTTTTCAGCACAGCCTCTTTTACATCATAGGCAATCTGCGCACGCTCCAGGATCTCATATACACTTCCTGTCATATCCTTTTCAGCCATCATGAGCCCTTTTATAAACCGAACTTTAATCTCACTTGTCACCGGTACTTCCTCTGCCCTGACCGTAAGGGTTCGTGTATCGGCATCATAGGACTGCACTGCTTCCATGGCCTGTCCGTCTGCCAGCACCTCTGCAGCAGCATTTTCCACGCCTTTAAAGCGCAGTATCCACGTCCTTCTCTCAGGCAGCACGGAAATATTTCCTTTCGCGGCAGAGATCAGGAAACTCTCCCCGTTTTTCTGTGTCAGCTCTGTGCAGACCCAGTTTTCATCTGCATCCTCCGGTGAATCCCCCTCATCCTCCCAGAGGGAAAAGCTGCCGTCAGCTCCCGGGAAGATACAGATCTCCAGATTCTGCGGATTACTCAGATCATTCATCTGCTCCGGAAGCTCCTGCATGGGCACAATGCCTCCGGCACGGACAAATACCGGCATCTCCTCCACACATCTATAGACAGAAAGCAGACGTCCGCCTTCATATCGGCGCCCGTTAAAGAAATCAAACCAGGTGCCTTTTGGAAGCCATGCCTTCGCGCATCCCATACAGGTGCAGGTATCTGCTGGATCTGTGATAGGTGCTGCGATCAGCTCTGTTCCGAAATAATATTCATTCGGCACATGGTAAGTCTCCTCCCTCTCCGGCTCCAGCCAGTACATAGGCCGCACCAAAGGCTGGCCGTCCCTGCTGGCGTAACGGTTCATGGTGTACAGATACGGCACTAATTTATGGCGCAGGCGAAGAAATTCTTCCATGACGCTCTGCGTGATCTTGTTATATTTCCATGGTTCCTTGCCATTGAAAGGATTATCCGTGCTGTGCAGGCGGTTCAGCGGTGAAAATACACCTAACTGCACCCATCGGGCAGTCATCTCATCATCGCGGACCCCGTGCATATGGCCTCCGATGTCGTGGCTCCACCACCCATATCCTGCATTGCTGGCAGTTGCGGTAAAGTAGGGCTGGAATCTCAGGCTCTCCCAGGAAATAACCGTATCACCGGAAAATCCGATGGGGTATCTGTGGCTTCCGATTCCGGCATATCTGGAAAAGGTGAGACGCCGTTTTCCTCTCCTGGCACTGTCCAGATAATGAAAATGGTTCAGCATCCAAAGCGGATCCAGTCCCGGAATCTTTGTGACGGTTCCCTGCTGCCAGTCCAGCCACCAGAAATCTACGCCCTCGTCCTCCAGAGGATGATGCAGCTCCTCAAAGTACACCTCCAGAAAATGCCTGTCCGTCACATCAAACGGCACCGGCTCCCCGCTTTTTGGATCTATTCCCATACGTTTCGCCACCCGCTCGTAGGCCTCCTCATAGGCACGTACCCCGTCCGCAGGATGTACATTCAGTGTGATCTTCATATTTCTGCTGTGAAGCCAGTCCATAAACTCTTTTGGGTCCGGGAAAAACTCACGGTTCCAGGTATATCCGGTCCAGCCGCTTCCGTATTTCGGATCAATATCCACCAGATGCCAGTCCATATCCACAACGGCCACCGAGAAGGGAATCCGCTCCCGCTCAAAACGCTCCATCAGCTCCTTGTATTCCTGCTCTGTATATCTGTGATAGCGGCTCCACCAGTTTCCGAACACCCATCGGGGCAGCAGTGGTGTTCTGCCGCAGAGATAGTAGAGGTCCTTTACTGCCTCCTGATACCTGTGGCCATAGCCGAAGAAATAGAGATCAATACTTCCCTCCGGACGCAAGTCCACCCATCCATCCTCTGTAACTGCCATACTGCGGCTGTCATCCACAATGGAAAATCCGTTTCTCGACACCACACCGCTTTCCAGAGGAATAGCCCCGTCCGCCTCGTCCAGAGTGCGTGCTGTTCCTCCCAGATCTTTTACAGGGTCCTTATAATGCCAGTTCGTCTCATTGGATTTTCCGCCTGTCACTTTGATAAAAAGACCGTTTGGGGCAAATTCCTGTTTGTTGTAGGTAAGCTCCAGGGCACTGGTAAAGATTTTCAGTTCCCCCTCTGTCTCTGACACCTTGAATACAGGCACCGGAAAATCCCGGTTGAGAACTGTCTGGGTCGCCCTGTCCTCAAAACTTCCGTCTCTGCTGTATTCCAGACGCAGAAGAGATTCCGTCAGAACTGTGATTCTGTAGTTTTCCCCCTGAATAATGCTTTCTTTTCTGGCCATCGGCCTTGCTTCCAGCTTTTCATTGATTCCGCTCATGTCTGATCCTCTCCTGTAAAAATTTTTTTCTTCCGGAGTTCTCTCTCCGTTTTCCTTTATTGTAATTGTTTTGTATAATACCCGCAAAGGTTTTTTAAGAAAACCTGCTGTTTTTATGCAATATCGTCATTTTTGCCTCTTTATCCTGTCGATATCTTCTAATTGACATTGGTTTCTGATTCTGGTATGATGTAAGCTGCTGATTGTGTATAAGAGGGTGCCGCGATAAGCATTTACTGCGCTTATGCGACACCCCTTTTTCATGCAGCAGCACATTTCAGCGTGACGAACCTTTATATAATGAAGGATTCGGGGCAGTCCCCCGATAGAAAGGATTATTTATTTTATATGGAAACAACGAAATTTGAAGAATTGGATTTATTCCCGGAAATTGAAAAAGCAGTGAGATACATGGGTTTTGAGGAGGCCTCCCCTATTCAGGCCAAAGCAATTCCTGCTATGATAAGCGGCCGTGATATTATCGGCCAGGCACAGACCGGAACAGGAAAAACCGCAGCCTTTGGTATCCCTCTTTTGCAGAAGATAGATATTAAAAACAAGAAACTCCAGGCCATTGTACTCTGTCCCACAAGAGAGCTTGCCATTCAGGTGGCGGATGAGATCCGTAATCTGGCAAAATACCTGCACGGCATCAAAGTGCTCCCCATCTACGGCGGCCAGGACATCGTAAAACAGATCCGTTCCCTGAAAAGCGGAACACAGCTTATCATCGGTACCCCGGGCCGTGTCATGGACCACATGCGCAGAAAAACCCTGAAAATGGAAGATGTGCACACCGTTGTCCTGGACGAGGCGGACGAGATGCTCAACATGGGATTCCGCGAAGACATCGAGACCATTTTAAGCGGAGTTCCGGAAGAACGCCAGACGGTACTCTTCTCCGCCACCATGCCCAAACCCATCCTGGAGATCACCAAGAAGTTCCAGAAGGACGCTGAGGTCATTAAGGTGACGAAAAAAGAACTGACCGTTCCTAATATTGAACAGTTCTACTATGATGTAAAGCCAAAGAACAAGGAAGAAGTGCTCTCCCGTCTTCTGGACCTCTATTCCCCAAGACTCTCCGTAGTGTTCTGCAATACAAAGAAGCAGGTGGACCTCCTGGTCAATGCCCTGATCGGCAGGGGCTACTTCGCTGCCGGCCTGCACGGAGATATGAAACAGGCCCAGCGTGACCGCGTGATGCAGAGCTTCCGAAAAGGAAGAACCGACATTCTGGTTGCCACAGATGTAGCTGCCCGCGGCATTGATGTGGATGACATTGAAGCTGTATTTAATTATGATCTCCCCCAGGACGATGAATACTATGTTCACCGTATCGGACGTACCGGACGTGCAGGAAGAGAAGGCCGTGCCTTTACCTTCGCCAGCGGAAGGGAGCTCTACAAATTAAAAGAGATCCAGCGCTACTGCAAGACAAAAATCTATGCGCAGAAGGTACCTTCCTTAAACGATGTTGCCAACACCAAAATGGAAAACATTCTGGAAAATGTGGACTCTGTCATTGAAAGAGAAAATCTTTCTCTCATGATCGATGCCATTGATGAGAAAGTCAACAACTCTGACTACACAACTCTGGACCTGGCTGCTGCCCTGCTGAAAATGTACATGGGCATGGTGCAGGAGGAGCCGGACGAGGAAGTTGTGGATTTCGGTGACACCGGAGCTGAGGAGCCCGGCATGGTCCGCCTCTTCATCAATATCGGTAAAAAACAGCGTGTCCGTCCTGGAGATATCCTGGGCGCCATTGCAGGGGAAAGCGGAATGCCCGGCAAACTTATCGGAAGCATTGATATGTTTGACAAATACACCTTTGTGGAGGTTCCCAGAGAGTATGCCAAAGATGTGCTGAATGCCATGAAGACCGCCAAGATCAAAGGAAATACCATAGCCATTGAACCTGCAAATCAAAGATAAGAAAAACATCTGCCGTGATTTGCATAACACCCGAAAGGGTGTACAATCATCCGATCGTATGTTAAAATGTCTGTATCCTGATAAAATAAGGGGATACAGACATTATTTTTATGCCGAAATACAGCATTTACATGCTGCCGGCAAAAGGGGGTATACCAATGAAGAAAAAAATTGCAGCACGGATGCTCTCGGCCATCCTGGTTTCCGCCATGCTTTTTTCAGTAAGCGGCTACGGCAGCCGTCAGGCAGAAGAAGCATCCAAGAAGACGGAGGCGGCCGCAGAGACGAAAAAGGATTCTCCTTCTGACAAAGATACGAAGGAAGAGAATACGGAAGCTCCGAAAAGCACCGTAAAAATACTGGACGGAAAGGGCATTACACTGAATAACGGGGAGAACAATGCCGGTACGCCGCAGTCATACGGGGAACCTTCCCAGGAGACAGAAGTCCCTGCAGAGTCAGCGGAGACAGAAGTTCCGGGCAGCACCCAGACCGGCCCTCAGGAGATTCCGGACCCTTTGGCAGGCACGGAAGAACGCCGTGATCTGACTGCAGAGAAACTGGACGCTTTCTCCGCCTTCGTCAGTGACATGGAGAATTACGGTTTTCTGTGCTCTACCTACAGCGTTCCTCAGGAGGTTGACCTGGATCAGGTTTTATACACCGGCGCAGGTATGAGTTCTGAACCGCTTACCTTTGAGGAAAGCGCCGCACTGCAGGCAGCGGAGGGGGAACCGGTCTTTACAGATGTGACACATCTGACCTCACAGCAGATCGAGGACTTTCTTCAGCGCAAGATGGGAATCAGCCTGAGCGAAGTCAGCCGCTTTAGCTGGACTTATCTGGAACAGTTTGACAGTTATTATGTCCAGCACGGAGACACCAACCGTGTGACCTTTCTTTGCACCAGCGGATGGACAGAGGACGGCATGTACTATCTTGACTGCCAGACTGAGAGCGGCGACATTCACACTGCGCTGACGCTGGAGAGAAGCGGTGACACGTATCTGTTCCGTTCCAATATCTTGCAGTAAAAAACTGCCGTACCGGCTGCCGGGAAATATTCTTCCCGTCCGCCGATGCGGCAGTTTTTACTTTGCAATACAATCTAGTCCACCACTTCTACCCTCTCTATGACCGGCTGGTCCTCCGGCGCCACACTTCCGTTACTGTCCGTTGTTTTCACCTCATCACAGATTTTGTCCACAACATCCATGCCTTCTGTCACATAACCGAAAGCGGCATATTCCTTGTCCAGATGTGAGGATGTCTCCTGTACAATAAAAAACTGGGAACTGGCGCTGTCCATATCGCTGGAACGTGCCATGGAGATGGTTCCTCTCGTATGCTTCAGAGGATTGTTCACTCCGTTTTTGGAGAACTCACCTTTGATGGTCTGATCCGCACCGCCGGTGCCGTCTCCCTTCGGGTCACCGCCCTGGATCATGAATCCCTTGATGATCCTGTGAAAAGTCAGGCCATCGTAGAACCCCTCCCCGGCCAGATCCATAAAATTTTCCACGGTCACAGGCGCCGCCGAGCTGTCCAGCTCCACAGAGATGGTGCCGTAATCCTTTATATGGATCTTCACATGATGCAGGTCTTCAGGTGATGCCTGGCTGACCGGCTCCTCCTGCTGTCCGCCGCATCCTGTCAGCAGAACAGACAGTGCCAGAGTCACTGCCGCAAGTAAACAGTTCCATTTTTTCATATCTCATGCCCTTCCTGTTTTGACCGGAATATCACGTTCTCCGGCCATATTGTCTTATATTATGGTCTATATTTTGGCCGCAAAATGCATCTGCGGACAACAACGCCAGTATACCATATTTTTCGTCCCCGGAAAAGACTGAGCTTCTTATTTTTATTTCAGACCTATATAAATATAAATGACTGCGTTCTCCACATCCTGATTCCGGTATTCTTCAAAATCTGCGCCGAATGCCCTGTCCAGATCCATTTTCCACAGCTCCTGCCAGAATGCCGCCACTGCACGCTGCATATGGCCTTTTACTGTAAATCTGGCATATCTGCCCGCAGGAATCCGCAGGCTCACCATACCTTCCGGTGCCTCCCCTTCTGCATCTGTCTCGCACCCCACGGTAAAATCATAATCGTCCAGAATCCCTCCGGCATATCCGGAATAAATCCCCAGCGGCATTCCGCTGCACTTATCCGGTATCGTATCGTGGATTCCCTGCACAAAAAATCTATCCCAGAGTCCGCCGATCACGGCTCCCACATCAGGTGCCTGGTTATTCGTACGTGCTCTCAGGCCAAAAACCTTTTTCTCTTCTAATTCCACAATTTCATATTCCATTTATAACAGCCTCATCTCTTCTGATTTTCCGGCCCGGACAGAACCCGCAGGAACCGCCGGATACGGGATAAGGCTACTATAACAGATGAACCATGACAACTGTCTGTCATCATTGCCGGGATTATTCCGTTTCTTTTTGATAACGTCTCTGCATTCTGCCGAACATGTCCGCCAGTTCCTTCCGCAGCTCTTCCGGTTCCAGAAGCTCTATCTGTTCCCCAAAACTTAAAAGCCATCCATAAAGACTGTTCCTGTCCACAAAATCTGATTCAAACAGCAGGAATCCATCCTCCTGTTCTGTAAAACACTCCACCCCGTACTCTTCAATGAGACGCCATTTCATACCGGATGCACACCGTACCTTCACATGGATGGAAGCGGGATAGATACGCCTGGGGGACCAGTCACAGTCAGGGAGCTGCCTTTTTTCAAACTTCCCGCCTGTATCCCGAAGACTGTCCATACGGTTTAATTTGAACATCCGGTAATCGTTTCTCTGCCTGCAGTATCCCCACACATACCAGGAAGACCACTGAAAAATCAGAAGATACGGCTCAATCTCCCGCTCCCCCTCTCCCCTTGGGGAATAATACCGGAAGCTTATGAGGCGGCAGGCTTCAATGGCATTTTGTATCCGTTCTATCTTTGGCGCAAGGGCGGATTTATACCAGGAGGACAGATCAATTCTGATATGGTCATTGCTGGTGAGCACGTCCCGGCTTCCCACGGACAGCTTCTCCATTAGAAGCTGATACCGGTTAGTTCCCGCCACACTGTCCAGGCTCCTGAGCCCTGCCAGAATGGACTGCATGTCCCGGGAGGTCAGAAGCGTCTTATCCAGCCGGTATCCCTCCATAATAGAAATGCCGCCGTTCTGCCCCTGGGTCGTGACCAGCGGAATCCCCGCCTTGCAGATATCCTCCACATCCCGGTTAATGGTCCGTCTGGAAACCTCAAATTTTTCTGCCAAATAAGGGGCTGTCACCTTATCCTGCTGCAGCAATATTGAGAGTATGCCGATCAGCCTGTCTATTTTCATCTCTTTACCTCATATTTACTTACTATTTCCACAGAATATCCGCTTTTTTCCTGGGCGCGGTGCGTCTGTATTTCACATCCGGATATCCCAGCAGCATACAGCAGGAAACCATCTTTTCCCCGATTCCCAGCCACTCCCGCAGAACAGAGCTTTCCTTAATAACACGCATCATATAGCCGCTGTAGAGCACTCCCAGGCCCTGTGTAACGGCCATATTCTCGATATTGGCAGCTGCAAGGCCTCCATCCAGAGGATTTTCCGAAGCAATGACCAGAAATACAGGTGTATTGAAAAAGAATGTATCCTTCTCCCTGTCACGCTCCCATAATTTATAGAAAAAAGAAAATGCCCGGGCATAATCCGGCCCTGTCTCTTTTAAGGACCGGATGATCCCCGGCATTTCCTGCCAGACAAGGCTTTTAAACTCTGCCAGCCGCTCTCGGACCACCACGAAAGTACAGTCCTGCATATTTTTGGCTGTGGCTGTATAGCGGCCCGCCTCCAGGATCTTTCCTATGGTTTCTCTGTCCGGAATCTCCTTCTTAAAACTGCGGATGCTTCTGCGGTACTTTACAGCTCTTAAAAAATGTTCACCGGAAACGGAAAACTCACCCTCCCGATACTCCTCCACATCTTCCATATCAAATTCCGGGATGGACACCGCATTGACCGGACAGACCGCAACGCAGTGGCCGCACTGGATGCACGGACGAATGGCCGCAGCTTTTCCCTCATCCAGATGAATGGCACTGCCCGGGCAGTCCTTCACACATGCCCCGCATCCCACACAAGTTTCCTGATTGATCACTATCATGGCAAAATCCTCCTTTGCTGGCTATTGAAATCATATTCTGTTATAATAGATGGAAATAGAAACGGAGGGATTTATATGGAACTTATTCTGCTTTATTTGAAGTATCCGCTCCGCATGCTGGGCGCCATTCTCTGTGGTGCCCTCATCGGATACGAGCGGGAAAATCAAATGAAAATGGCCGGCATCCGCACACATTCCATTGTGTCCCTTGCCTCCGCACTCATGATGATCGTATCAAAATACGGATTTTTCGATGTCCTGTCCTCCCACGTAAACCTGGACCCATCCCGTATCGCCGCGGGTGTGGTCACTGCTATCGGTTTTCTGGGCGCAGGGGTCATCTTCACCCACAAGATGAATATCAGCGGCCTGACCACCTCAGCAGGGCTGTGGGCAACGGTCGGCGTGGGCATGGCACTGGGCGCAGGTATGTATGTTCCCGGCATCACTGCCACTGTCCTGATACTGCTTCTGCAGTTTTTCTTCCACCGAAATTTCCGCTGGCTGAAATCCTCCAGCATTGAGCAGGTGACCCTTATCATGGAGCAGGAGGATGATCTGCGCAGCATCCTGGAGAATACCTTTCACCTGGATGAGATCAAGATCACCAGCATGAAGGTAAAACGCCTGAAAGACAATCAGGTGGAAGTGAAGCTTTTCGTAAAGTTCCCGGACAGCTATGATATCTTCCATACCCTGGAGCTTCTCAGGAAAAATCCCAAAATCACTTCCATCGATCTATAGCTGTTATCTGACAGCAGGCTATGTATAAGGCCTGCTGCCTTTCTATGCCGCAGCATTTAAATCGTGATAAAACATGTACTGCTGCAGGATTCCCGCATATCCCTTATACCTTTCATGGGGAAATCCCCCCGGATAATGGGCCTCCAAAATCTTTTTCACATGAGTATCCACCGGAAATGCCTCTATATGGTAAAGTCCGAAAAGGCAGATACAGTCTGCCACCTTTTTTCCGATCCCATACTGTTTTACCAGCTCTTTGTGGGCAGTCTCATAATCTGCCAAACGCAGCATTTCCAGGTCCAGACTGCCGTCCAGGACAGCCTGCGCTGCACCTAAAAGGTACTTATCCCTGTATCCCAGTCCCAAGGTGGAAAGGACTTCCATACCTGCATGCGCGATTGCTTCCGGTTCCGGAAATGTATCATACCGCAGCCCTTCCTCTGTATACTGTTCTGTTCCTACGGTACTGCACAGCAGTTCAATGCTTTTTCTGATGCGGGAGATATTGTTGTTCTGGGATACTAAAAAGGTCACTATCATTTCCCATAGATCCTGACGCAGGATCCGTATACCCCATCCTTCCCGCACCGCTTCCAGAAGATAGGTATCCTCCGCATCTACCGATCTTTTGATCGCGCCGTAATCTGTATGCAGGTCCAGATAATCCTCCCAGATTTCTCCAAACGCTTCCTCTGTGCAGGAAAAAGAAAACATGTCTCCGTTCTGTTCTATTTCCAGATACTTTCCAAAAGCGGTAAGGGCATACACATTTTCCCTTTTCCGGACCATTCGGAAGCACTGCCCGGACTCTGCGATCTGCCGCAGATCCAAATCTGCTATTTTTCTCTCTGTCATTCCCTGTCCGTTTCCTCCCCCAGTCTCTCTCCCATTTTCACAATGGTCTCATAACCGTTCTCTGTATTTTCCAAAAAACGCCGGTCAAACTTCACCGCGTCCTTCTGAAAGAGCAGGATCACAGTGGAACCGCCGAACTCAAAGCGTCCCTTTTCCTCTCCCCTTCTCACGCTGCCCTCCTCATGATAATTGGTGATACGCCCCACCATGAGTGCACCTACTTCCATCATGAGCACCACCTTAAAATGCTCACTCTGCAGCAGAGAGAATTCTCTTGTATTTTCCTTATAGATGGGACAGACCTCATTTGCCGCCGGATTCACCGTATGAAATACACCCGGTATCCTAATATTGACGGATTTGACGCCGTCATCCACATAGCAGTAGCGGTGATAGTCATCTACGGTCAGACGGAAAATGCACGCGTATCCTCCCCGGTATCTCCCGGCAATACGTCCGGAACGCAGCAGGGAATCCACGGTATACTCTGTCCCTTTAATAGAAAAGCGCCTTTTCCCGTCAATGGGATAGACGCTCAGCTTTCCATCACAGGGACTGATCAAAGTGCCTGCATCCCCCTCTATGGGCCGGTGTTCCTTCTTGATCTGTCTTGTAAAAAAATCATTGTAGGAAGCATATTCCCGCCCCTCATACAAGTCAAGGTCGATACCCTGCCGTTTCACAAAGGGGTTGATGAGCACTCTGGAACACCTGCTGTCCAGAAGCCATCCACCTGCTTTGGAAACTCCGGGCAAAACCAGGACCTTTAAAGCCAGACGTCCTGCCCTGTGGGTATACATCCACCGAAGGAGTCTGTCCTGCCCGGAATCCTCTGTTGTGATCTTTCCTTCTCTGTCTATGTATTTCATCCCGTTATCCTCCTGTATCTTACAGCTTTCGCAGCCAGGGAAGCCATGGCCAGCCGTGTCTGAATTCTATGCGGTATCTGGTCCTGAGAATCATAATGCAGAGAGCCACAGCCACCACTGCCACCAGAACTGCCAGCGTGGAGTTCTTTGGCTTTCTAAACCGGAAATTCACCACGAACAGTGTCCCTACCACCAGAAGCGCCAGGTGCAGGCATATGATGAATACAAAATCCGGTACAAAAAACTGTATCATGAACACCAGCGGAAGCACCACAGCCATGGAGGTGATGGGAAGGCCCTTGTAGTATTTCTCCCCCTCCTCGCTGACCAGTGCGCCTTTCATTTCCATCACGTTAAAGTAAGCGAGCCGTATGACAGAGTTGACACAGTACAGCGCTATGATCACCAGCCCCACAGGCCCCCTCACGCCTAAAAGGTAACATATCATAGCCGGAAATATACCGAAACAGACCACGTCACACAGGGAATCGATCTGGATGCCAAATGATTTCTCATCCTCTGTCCTGTTTTTCATGGAACGGGCGATTTTTCCGTCAAACATATCACACAGTCCTGACAAAGCCAGGCAGAACACTGCCACCTTAAATCTGCCGTGTATTGCCTGCGACATTCCGAATACGGAAGAAATCAGGCTTATATAAGTCAATATCACTGAATAATTATAAAATCCTATCATCTTTTTTCTGTCCCTCTTTTCTTTATCCTTCCCGGTACATAAGACGCCGGTTCTCAAAACCCTACGCGGCACTGTCCTGGACTTTACGTCCTATTGTAAAATGCGCAACTGCAGTCATACCCGCGCTGAAAAGCAGCTGCACGTAAAAAGCGATCCCTCTGCTTAAAACCATGCCGGGCAGCAGCAGGCTGCCCACAAAAATCGTCTTGAATATGATCAGAAACAGATTCTCACTGATTCCCATTCCTCCCGGCAGAGGCAGCATATCCACAGACACAGACACTACCGCCTGAAGCATGACCACATCATAGACACTTGCCCCGTGCAGACCGAAGGCCCGGTAAACAAACCATGTCACAAAAAACAGGGCAAATCTCTGCAGAAATGTGATCAGCAGCACATTTACGATCACTTTCCCATGTCCTTTCAGGTAATCCGAAGTAACCGTATAGTGATTCATGGACTCTTCCAGTTTCCTGGTCCTCTCCTCTTTTTTCCTGAAAATCCGCACATGTTCCAGAATCGCAAGTCCCTTCATCATAATGAACTTTGCCAGTGAGGGACACAGCACCAGGACAGACATGGCAATGCAGCAGAATACATTTAAAGCCACTCCCAGATAAAAGACCGGAAGAATTCCTTCCAGATATTTATGTACAAACCCTCTCTGGAAAAATGCAACAAAAAGGCCGATAAACACCAGCACCGATTTGTACGTGATGGTAACGATCATAAGCACCAGTGTAGCCACCGGAACGGGAATCTTGTTTTTCCTCATATAATAAATCTGCATAGGCTGCCCGCCGCTTGCGGACGGCGTGATACAGCTAAAAAAGAACCCGATACAGGAATACTGGAAGCAGGTCCTTTTCTTTGTCCTGATACTCAGTGTTCCCAGCATGTAATGGATAATGATGGATTCTCCCCAGATAAAAATGATCACGCCCAGCACCGCCGGAAGAAGATACCAGGGGTTCACCCTGACGATGGCCTTCAGCACAGCATGGAGATCCTCCCCGTGGAAAACACTGTATATGGTCAAAATGAAAACCGCTGCAAGAAACAGTCCGTTTCCTATTTTTTTCTTTTTACTTGTCAAACTTCACTCTCTTTCCCGCAGGCACTTTTTCTCCTGCTAAAAAACATTTCATATAATCTGTCAAATACTTTTTTAGACAGCCTGTAAATATTCGTATGGAATGCGATATAATAAGTAATTTCCGCTATGGCGATCCCGCCGAACACATCCACTATGTAATGCTGTTTTGTCACCTGCGTGGACACACATACCAGCAGGGCAAACAGGCAGGAAAATACCCGGTACGCCTTCGGAACCGATTTTCTTCCCCGAATGCCGATAAAACAAAACCAGCTTACCAGGCAGTGGATGGAGGGGAAGAGATTCACCGGCGCATCCATGTTATATACAGCCTGCAGCAGAGTCACCCAGATGCCCTCCCCTTCAAGCACAGGCCTGACATTCGTTGTTGGCAGCAATAAAAAAAACACACAGCAGACCAGCCTTGACATCATGTCTGCCGTGGCAAAACGGATACAATGTTCCTCGCCCTGCCTTGCGATCAGTATGTAATTTATAATCCAGAACAGATAGCAACCCAGATAGACGGATACAAATCCGGGAACCAGAGGTACCGCCCTGTCAAAGGGCAGCGTCAGGTCATAATGCTTCCATTCGCCGGCAAGCTTGGCAATCCCAAAATACACAATACAGTTCACTGTCACACAGGAAAGCAGCGGAAATACTGCGTATGAGGGAATCCATGCATTCTTTTTCTGTTTGTTCTGCATAGTCTGTCTCCTTAATACATCTAAAAGGTATTATAACAGATTTCAGCAAATAGTCTAATAAAATTATCTTAATAACAATATTTTACTGTTTTGCGCAGGTTAATGCAAAAGAGCATCTGCCGGCTCAGTCGCCGCAGATGCTCTGTAAAAAATTCTTATTTTATTTTGTTATTTCTTATTCTGTCCGTCTTCTCTTGAGAAGACACACGATTCCTGCAAGGGAGAGCACAGCAACGCCTGCAAACGGAAGGATTGGTGTTTCATCTCCTGTTTTCACACTTTTGGCACCATTTCCGGAACCGGAACCGCTTCCTTTGCCTGAACTGCCTTTTCCTCCAGTGTTTCCGGGCGCCTTGGGACCGGAACCTGATTTTTTCTTCAGATTCTTCATGGCTTTTTCAAGTGCCTGCGCTTTTTTGTCTACATCACTCTGTGACGCGCCGTCAGCGTCCAGGATTGCCTTTGCCTCCTTTAATGCCTGGCTGAAGGTTTGAAAGCTTGCTGCGGTGTAATCTTCTTTTTCCAGCTTTTCCGCCTTTTGGATCAGGGCTTTGATGCGGCTCAGATCCAGGCTGCTTTCGTTGTTTACCTTCACAAGCTGATTCATTGCTGCCTGCAGGTCTTTGCCTGCCTTGTCCACAGTCTCCTGGTCTGCTGCTTTGTCAGCCAGAACTTTCTGGGCGTTTACCAGTGCCAGGTCAAAGACTGCCCATGTATCTTCCGTATAGTCAGCTCTTGTAAAACCATTGGCTTTCTCCACAAGCTTTGCAAGTGCTGCCTTGTCTGCCTCCTGCTCCGGGTCTTCCGGATCTTTTTCCCTTAATACCAGGGCTGCCATGGCTGCATTCAGAAGAGCTGTCTGCTCCTCCACCTGCTCCGCAGCGGCGGCCTCATTCTCAAAGACTTCTTTTGCTGCCTTCCAGGCCCGGGCAAATCCTTCCCAGCTCTCTTTTGTATATTTGGATTTCTCTTTTTTCTCTGCCTCCTCAATCGCTGCTTTCAAGGCTTCTTTATTTACCACATCTGCATCTTTTTTCTCCAGGTTCTCCATAGCAGACCGCAGGGCATCTCTTGCGCTGTCGGCTTCCTCCTGTGTGATATCTTCTTTTTCCGCCGCAGCTTTCGCTTCTGTCAGAGCCTCTGCAAACAGATTCCAGGTTTCCTCTGTGTAAGCATCCTCTGTCTTCTTCTCAGCCCGGGCGATTATACTGTTAAGTTCTGTCAAATCTGCTTTTTCGGTCAGGCCTGATATGGCATCGTTCAGTTCTGCCAGTACAGCATTCACAAGTGTCTGGTCCGCATCTGTATCGGCATAAATATCTTTTGCCTTTTCATAAGCTTTTCGGAACGCTTCCCAGCTTGCTTCTGTGTAATCTGCCTGCTGTTTTCCTGCCGCCTCAGCCAGTGCTTCCTTCAGCAGTGTTTTATCCGCGTTTTCCTTGATTTCATCTGCGTACCGGCCCATTGCCTGCCATTCAAGGACTCCGGTTCCCCTTGACGGGTCTTCCTCACTGCCCTCCCGCAGAGCCGGTTTCATAATCATCCGGATGGAGGTTGTGGTAATCTTATCAAATGTTATCGTGTTAAATGTATCCGCATCGCATCCCATACGATTTTCAGAAACAGGAAGCCATGTGCCCTCCTCACTGAGATACTCAATCTGTGCGGATGCAGGAAGGAAATCCCCGTTTCCATTTTGGAAGAAGTATACACTGCTGCCTTCCAGAACCACCGGTTTCTCCCAGGTATAGGATACCCAGCCGTCTTGTATGCTGCCGTTCTCATCGTAGCGGTCTAACCAGTTGTGCCATGCACCGTTTGCTGTATCCGCAGAATTCTCGGGTACGGCGCCGTCATTTAAAGCTGCAAGTCCGCCCAGATCGTATGGTCTGCCGTCCTGTCCGTCATAGCTGCATAATCCCTCTGCCGCCGCACAGGCCGCCATATTTCTGACCCCTGATTCAGTACCGGCTTCTGTAAGATTTTCCATGGCCTCCATAAGGCTGTCAAGAGCATTGTCAACCTGCTCCTGATCCGTATATATGTCATTCAGAACTTCTTTTGCATTTTTCAGCGCCCGGTCGAATATTTTCCAGGAGTCCTCTGTATAATCTGTCTCCTGTTTCTCCTCTGCCGCCTCTACAGCTTTCCTGAGCGTATCTTTGTTTGGCAGTTCTTTTGCGTAAATGCCCATTACCTGCCATTCAAGGACTCCGGTTCCTCTGGAAGGATCTTCCTGATTCTCTTCCCTGAGGGCCGGTTCCATGTTCATACGAATCGCTGTGGTGGTGATTCTGTCAAATGTAGTGGTATTGAATCGGTCAGCTTCACAGCCAAGTCCCTCTGCACCTGTAACCGCGTTCCAAATGCCTTCCTCATCCAGATACTCAAACTGTACTGCTTTTGGAAGGAAATCTCCGCTTCCGTTCCTGAAATAATAAACGTTGGTGCTGTCAAGAACCACCGGTTCATCCCAGGTGTAGGATACCCATCCGTTAAGAACCTGGTTTTCACTGCCGTAACGGTCATGCCAGTTGTGCCATACAGGGCTGCTCTGGTCTGCAGAATTTTCGGGTACTGCACCGTCATTGAGGGCTGCAAGGCCGCCCAGGTCACTGAGCCGTCCGTCCAATCCGTCATAATTGCACAGGCCGTCCGTCTTAGCTCCCAAGGCCAGATTACGGATACCCTCTCCGCCCTTTTCTTCCAGATTATTCTGTGCTTTTACCAGCCTGGAAAGGGCTAACTTCACTTCCTCACTGCTTACATCCGGATCGGCAAGGACAGCCTTAGCATCTGCCAGTGCCTTTTCAAAGGCTGTTTTTGTCTCCTGTGTATAAATCTCTGTTTCAATGCCTGAAGCCTCCTCCACAGCTTCTGTGAGGGCCGTCTTATCTGCTTTTGCTATGGTGCCGTATACCTTCCATTCCATCAGGCCAACACCATTTTTATCATTTTTATCTTCATCCTGTTTTATCATGGTCACCCGGAAAGCTTTCGTTGTCACAGGCTCAAAGGATGTAGTGTTGAAACCGTCAATTTCTGTTGGGTAAGCGGTCGGTTCTGTTACCTCATTCCAATTTCCTTCCTTGTCCAGATATTCATATTTATAGGATTCCGGAATATTAATACCACCGTTTGTGGTGGTGCTTCCGTCATACCAAAAATAAATATCACTTTCGTTTAATGTCACATCTGTATCCCATGTGTAAGTAACCGTTTCATATTCACTTTCATTGCCCCATGTACCGTATCTTGCATACAATGACGGATCCGGATCCTGTGAACTTTCAGGTACAACTGCGTCATTTACCGCCGATAATTTTTCCCAGTCGGATATAAAGCTGGTTGACGGTGTTGCACTATACGCCAGATTTGCATCCTTTACAGGAAGGGTGATCATCACTCTCTCCAGTCTGGCTGCTGCCGCATCCACCTCATCCTGGGATGCTTCTGTATTGTCAAAGACAGCCTGCGCCTCCGCTATGGCTGTATTCAGGATTTCCTCAGCACCTTCCTCAAAAATATGGAGATTCAGGGCTTTGGCCTTATCCAGAGCTGCCTGCAGAAGTTTTTTATCTGCTGCGGATTCATCAGAGTAACCGTATACTTTCCATTCGATCACACCGCATCCCAGTGTCTTCGGGTTCATGATCATGCGGAATGCTGTGGTGGTCACAGGTGAAAAGACGGTTTTATTATACTGATTTAATTTTGTACCAAAACCGTCCCCGTTCTCCACATCTCTCCAGTTACCTTCACGGTCAAGATACTGGAAATTGACGGAGGCCGGCGCAAAGTTGCCGTCTGTAAAATAATAAGCATCCGTGCCTGTAATGGTAACCTCTGCGTTCCAGGTGTACTGTACCCAGGCTTCTCCTTTCTGGTCTCCCTGCCAGTTGTGCCATACACCGTGTGACTTGTCATTGGAGTTTGCAGGGTCAAATCCATCGTTTAAGCCTGCTACACCGCCCAGGTCATCCGGATTATCAAAAACAGCTGTGGGTACGGCCAGCAGAGCGATATTCTGTTCTTTTCCTTCCACTACCTGAACCATTGTGGAAACTTCCAGTTCCAGGGCATCAATTCTTCCTGAAACCTCAAATTCCCCTTTCTTTGCGTAGGAAGATTTGTCAATCTCATTCCATGTTACCTGTTCATATTGGCACAGACCGTTGGAATACTCCACCTTGGCTGTTTTCGGCATTTCAGGTGCTACGCCTACAGAGGTGATGACTGGTGATACCACAACCTCTGTCACGGTAACTGCCTCATCGGATCCATACGCCGCCTTGATTTCCTCTGCGCTCATGGCTTTTGACAGCATTTTAAAGTTATCATAGGTACCGTTCAGCCATGGAGTGCTTTCAGAATAAGAACGTCCCAGGAAGTTGCGCTGGGTGGTACCCAATCGGCTGAAATCAAATTCCGCATCCTCTATCTCTGCGTATGCTTCCCCGTTGATATACAGCACTGCCCTGTTGTCTTTCAGGGTGACTTCTATATTCTGCCATGCATCCGGGTTGAGGAGCACACCTGATTTTGCTGTTATGACCTCTTTTGTCTTCTGGTTTGTTATATTCAGCGACAGTTCGTTGGCGCTTTCGCAGGCAGCGTAGAACAAATTATCATCCATATCGCCGAATTCGAAAAGTCTCGTCCCGTTTGTCTGTTTGCCGTTCAGTTTTATATCCATGGATATGGTGGCCTCTTTGGTATATTTTGTAAGGCCGCTTTTCAGCTTCACGTATCCGCCGATCTCTCCATCCATGGAAACACCTCTGCCGTCTTTTCCTTCGGAAAATTCCACATTTGCTTTCAGTTCAGCATTGATACCTGAACCGCTGATATCTTTTACAGTTTTATTCTCTGTATCAACATTTGCCTCCTCAAAATCATAAGAAGCGATGGTTTCCGGAAGCTGCGGTATGCCTTCCACTGTAATCTTAACCGTATCACTGGCTGTATTGCTTCTGCCTTCTGCTGTAAGTTTCAGGGTGTATTCCCCCGCTTTGTCAAATTCCACTTTTGTGGAAACCGCTTTATCGTTTGCAAAAGTGACTTTTGCACCGGCTGGCGCCTCCTCTGCTGTCCACGTCACATCAGGGGTTCTGTGCAGCCATGCGGCATCTCTTGCCATACCGTGGAGAACCGTTTCTTCCTCCATGGTAACCCGGGTATCCTCCCCTGCATCCACAACAGGTGTTGTATCATTCAGAAGCTCCCCTGGCTGAATCCTGATCCCGGCGCTGTCACCTTCCGGAATAGGCAGAGCCACGGTCGTGGTCTGATCCTGAGCTACAAAGCTTCCGGCTGTCTGACCGTTGACAAAGACCTGATAGGTACCTGCCGGAATACCGGTAATGTCCAGATTTGATTCATGTTCCTGTCCCGTCACATTTACGATATCCAAAGAAATACTGCTTCCGTCTTTGGAAACTACTGCGCTGCTGTACTGATCTCTGTACAGTTCCAGGGAAACCTGCTCATTGATCAGGTTCAGTCTGTGGTATACGCCGTCGAGAGGCGTCACCTCATAGCTGCTGCCATTGTCAGAGACTTCACAGCCATATCCAAGAAGTCCGAATACCGGGTCTTCTGCCACATCAGAGGAAGCGATCCTGATTGCTCCAAACAGGGCCAGATCTGCCTCTCCTGACATCTGTCTCCATCCATTGTGGAGTTTTCCGCCTCCGGTTCCCAGTGCCGTATCATTTCCCATCTCTGCCTGATATGTCCAGGCAGCCGTGCCCACATTTTCCGCATCCGCGTCAATCTGGCCGGAGTTGATGACAGTGAAGTTAGCCAGTTTACCTGCATAGTTAATGCGCTGTGCAAGTCCTGCCTCCTCAGATGACATGCCGTTATCCTGCCTGCGCAGCCAGTCATCCATGCAGTATCCTGCCAGGGAGGCTGTATACTGGAAGTTGAACCAGTTTTCGCCGCAGATGGTAGTTGGATTTCCGTAATGGTACCAGATTGGCTGTACACCGCGGCAGGCCCTTGTCTTTTCGTTTACTTTTGCCATGACCTACTCGTTTCCGAACATTTTTGCCATGGTATATACAGCTTCCTCACTGGTATTGTCATATGGGTATTCTGAAATGTACGGATATTTGTCATTGGCAAAGTTATTAAATTTTTTCTCCATGACAGATTCCAGGTTTTCTGCCTCTTCCTCATATCCTCTCTCTTTAAGAGCCTGGATAATAGATGGTGTAGTGGACTCTCCCATAAGTCCTGTATTCCAGTTGTATCCTACACTTCCTTCGTTATAGAGGGCATCCATAATATGATAACATCGGAGCAGATAGGTGTCCGCATCCTCTTTGTACTCGATCAGATCCGGGTACTGCTCTGCGATTTTATACATGGAAAAGTAAGTATTATAAATATGGGGGTATGCGAATCCTCTGTATGTCGGTGTACCGTTCGGTTCCGGCATTAGGAAATCGTGTATTAGGAAATCTTCCTGGTGTTCCTGCATCAGATTCTCCCAGATAGCTGTATCCAGATATTCGTCCAGGGCCTGTACCTGCTCTTCCACAGGATTATAGGAATTCATTTCCGCCAGATACTCTCCATGGACATATCCCCAGTCATCACCCCAGCCCCAGTATCCGTCAAAGGAACCGCGTTTTGACTTGCTGTCCATCATCCAGTCATCAAATACTTTATCCTGGATAGCTCCCGGCGCATCCCACTGTGTTTTCAGCAGAAAATCCGAGTGCAGATTCAGAGCGGACTGTAAATCATCCATCATATAGAACTGCAGCATGGTTGTCTTCTCTTCCCCGTTCTGTCTGTAGTTCACAATGATATCATTCTGTCCCAAATCTCCGAAAGCGATATTATAAATATGGTACTGCTCACCGTCAATCACTTTTGTCTCTGTAAACTCTGCATAGGTGTTATCCTCTGTCTTTTCGCAGGGCAGGTTATTGGATACCGTATTGGTGCCCCGGTGAAGGTTATTGGTATGAGGACAGCGGAATTCAAAGGATATATCCTCTGACGGAACCTTTGTATGCAGATACATTTTTGCCGGCATATCCCTGGCGAATGTCATGCCCGGGACTGCCACTGCATCCATGATGCCCTCTTCATACAGGGTATCTTTCATCTCTTTTTCATCCGCCACACCTGTGAATTCAAACGCGTAGGTTTTGCTTTTTCCGGCTTCAAGCATCATACTGGTACTGTCCATATAGCCCTTATTGCCTGATTTCTCATCTGCACTGACAGCATCTGCGTGAATATAAAATACATTCAGACCATTTGCCCAGTCAGCCTGATCCATACACCACTCTTTTTCTTCTGCTCTTCTCTGTCCCACCTGCCAGTGGTCCTGGTATTCAAATCCTGCACCTGTCTCCGTATCCGGAGTCATGAGCAGAAAATGCCCCTCACCGCTTGGTCTTGTGGCATACACATAGGAAGAATCTTTTCCCACAAAGCTGTGGTCCACAGTGCAGGTTTCGTATGCCTCTCCCTGGTTTACCCATATTTCATGGAATGCCAGAGGCACACCAAAGTCACCGAAAATAAGATCTGTGTCCGTGGTATTTTCTACGGTGATTTCCCAGCGAAGCTGGTCATCCGCCAGGGAATAGGTCTCCACCAGCCTGAAATCCCTGATGGCTCTCTCCCCTTCCATTTTCGTGTTGTCGTAGGTTACAACAATCTTATTGTCCTTTAACTCCACGCTTCTTCCCGCATCAGAGGAATTTGTCAGCGCTTCTGTCCAGTTCTCCTCCCCGCTCTTCTTTGTCTTGAACATCAGGTCACCCATCCATTCATGGGCAGGCGTGTCCTGTTTTGGATTGTCATTGACGTTCATGACATAGTTGGTATCATATTCGTCTCCGACAATTTTCAAGGATGTAATTTCCCCGTACCTGCCGGTCTCTACATCAAAATATTCATTGCGGAGATGATATCCCTTATCTGTCCTCTCTGCGATGAATTCCCGTGCTGCTGCCTTTATCTCTATTGGGCCGAGATACGGTAGACAGGTTCCAAGAGTCATGGCTGCTGTCAGGGCTAAAGACAATCCTGAGAGTGCATATTGATTCTTTTTCATCTTATTCTCCCTTTCTTTAAAACGTTTTACTAACTATGGAAGAATTATACTTTATAACAATACCGTGTACAACATTTTTTTCTTATTTTATATGGTTTTTGTGATAAATAGAAAATTTTATCGCCCTATTATTGTACATTTTATACAATTTTAATTCGTTTTACTTTGGCAATAGGAAACAAAAAAGGTACAAGTCTGCAATCATCAGGCTACTTGTACCTTTTATATTATTTTTCCTATTTACGCTACTATTTTGTCTAAATAACAATACAATTTAAGGAACTTTGTGTATTAATTTTATATTTTAGTATAACGTTTTACTTGTTTCACCTGTTTATATCACTGGATGGTACCGTACTCTTCTGCAATTGGATAAAATATCGGCTGATGTCAGTGTGATATACCGGTTTTTTGACTGTTGAATCGAGATATGATATTTTTGTTCTTTGTAGATTTTATGAAACAGATGATAGTATTACTGAATCCTGCAAATGGAATTGCGGTATATTACCTGGCAGGGTATTTTATATTCCCTCTTTTCCGCCTCTCCTGCCTGATTTTCTAACTTCATGGTCAAAAGTTCTGCCGCTATATTTCCCATATAGCTCAATGGCAGTGCAACCGTAGACAGCGTTGGATAAAACGCTTCACTAATTTCTCTGTTATCAAAACCAATAACTGATAAATCCGTTCCTATCTTCAAACCTTTTTCATTGACATAGTCATATACGCCGCCTGCCATAATGTCATTCATAGCGAAAATCGCAGTGACTCCCTGCTGAATCAACTGTTCCGCAGCTGTATAGCCGTCCGCACGATTCCACTCTCCACTTATTTCCCAACACGGATTGAATGGGATTCCGTTGTCAAAGAGAGCTTTCATAAATCCTCTCATTCGTTCCATTGTATGGTGGCTTTGATGATTTCCTGTGATGACTCCTATTTTTCTATGTCCCATGGAAATAAGTGTTTTTGCTGCCTCATATCCGCCCTGTTCATCATCATAAATAACCGAAGGTACCTCACTGCTGTCCACTTTTCCATATACTGCTACTGTTGGGACCGCTAACAGTTCCGGAAATTGTTTCATCACATGGTAATGGCCTTCCACATATATGATACCTTCCACTCTTTTCGCAAGCATCTCCTGCATTTCGCCCTGAACCAGGCTGCTGTATTCTTTATACGTATAGAAAGCGTTGCCGTATTTCTGATACATTCTCATGTTGCCCATAAGCAGAGCATAGCCCTTTTTTTCCAGACAGGCGCTTATGCCGTCCACAATGGCAGGGGTATGGAATATAGTCAGATCCTCTGCTATGATTCCGATTGTTTTGGTATTTTTTTGTTTCAGATTTTTTGCCATATAATTTGGCACGTAATTCATCTCTTTTGCTTTCTGCAAAACCAGTTCCTTTGTCTCCTGTCTGGCCTTTTCCTTGCCATTTAGTATATTAGAAACCGTTGAGATTGAGACGTTACATGCCTTTGCAATTTCCTTGATTGTTGCCATGTTCATCCTCCGACAGTTATATTCTCCCAAATCCAAGAATAAATCCTGCATAACAAAACAGCGCCAGCCCAACGACCAACGCTGTAGGTAAATTACCGGGTTACTGTGCCATTATTATAGTTAGATTTTTTGCTGGTGTCAATGGGTTTTGTCATGATGGTCAAGGGGATTTGCGTAATCGGGAGATTGGTTGTTTGTGAACAACTACGGTATCTCCAAATGCAGCGCTGATATAAATGGCTCTATTCTGCACTTGATTTGTAAAGAGTGGATTTTTCCTTTGTTGGGTATTTGGTTTTATTGCTGTTTCAGTTTACACCCTTCTCGCGGAGAGTGACACAGAGCCAAACGGAGCAATGTACAAAAGGATGAATTTCAATTCACACCCTCCTCGCGGAGAGTGACCGTGAGGGGAAAAAGGTATGTAATACCGGTTACACATTTCAATCCACACCCTCCTCGCGGAGAGTGACAATAAACGAAACCGTAAACTTATCCTGTAGTGTATTTCAATCCACACCCTCCTCGCGGAGAGTGACAAATTATACTAAGCTTATTGACCAATTACAAAAATTTCAATCCACACCCTCCTCGCGGAGAGTGACATACTGTGGATATAAAAGCACGATTAGATGCTCTATTTCAATCCACACCCTCCTCGCGGAGAGTGACACAACAAATATCATCGTTGAGCCAGACTGCCACATTTCAATCCACACCCTCCTCGCGGAGAGTGACAAACTCATGGCTCGCAGAACCGTGGGAAGACACATTTCAATCCACACCCTCCTCGCGGAGAGTGACTACACCACTACAAAAGACGGTTGGTTCCTGATCATTTCAATCCACACCCTCCTCGCGGAGAGTGACGAAAATCCGGGATACCCCGTAATGATTGTTCATATTTCAATCCACACCCTCCTCGCGGAGAGTGACACATCGGAACACTGACACGCCGCTCTGTAAACGGATTTCAATCCACACCCTCCTCGCGGAGAGTGACGTACACTCCTATTCCAAGCAAAGGCCACTCCGCCATTTCAATCCACACCCTCCTCGCGGAGAGTGACACATGTGCAAAATATTGGGCGTAAAGTATTTTGCGATTTCAATCCACACCCTCCTCGCGGAGAGTGACTTGTGAATGAATGCGAACGTCTCAAATTATTAAGATTTCAATCCACACCCTCCTCGCGGAGAGTGACATTCAACCGGTTGATAGATGGACTTCCGACTAATATTTCAATCCACACCCTCCTCGCGGAGAGTGACGTTGTATTTCGCTCCGCAAGACGGAGCCACCGGATTTCAATCCACACCCTCCTCGCGGAGAGTGACCATATCGTCATGAATAACGGGCTGGTTGTAGAGCATTTCAATCCACACCCTCCTCGCGGAGAGTGACTACATGAGGAGTGCGACAAAATCAAGGAGTCAGGATTTCAATCCACACCCTCCTCGCGGAGAGTGACTCCTGGCAGGCTATACAGAAAATACGACAAAACGTATTTCAATCCACACCCTCCTCGCGGAGAGTGACGCCATGAGGCAGTGCATGGCTACAGGAAACCAGAGATTTCAATCCACACCCTCCTCGCGGAGAGTGACGTCAAAAGACTTGCAAAGAATAAAGGCACCATGATTTCAATCCACACCCTCCTCGCGGAGAGTGACCCAAAGCAGACGCCATTGCTGCCGGCACCAAAGCATTTCAATCCACACCCTCCTCGCGGAGAGTGACTCGCGGTATCTATGGCATGGAGAGGTCATGTATGATTTCAATCCACACCCTCCTCGCGGAGAGTGACAGCAAAATCTCCCAAAATACCAACATCGTTTTAGAACATCTTGCACAAATATTACACATATATAATTCCTTATTTTTTATTTTAACATAATTATCCTCCTTTTTCCATAAAAATATAGGTGCGAATCTCCCTGGAATTTTATGTTCACTTGGGATTCGCACCTATTGAAATTATATTTTCTTTTTTAAAAAGGGTACTTTCTCCTTCCTGATTTCCCTCGGCCCCGGCAGATGAACTTTTGTCATCTTCCGGGGGATAAAAGAACTGCGTTTTATGCTGTTCTGTTTTTGATTATGACCTTTTTCTTTTTCTCAAGATACTGAGTGTGCAGGCAAATATAGCGATCAGTGCAACGGCGCCCAAACCTGCAAACATGCCGATTGGTGTCTCATCCCCTGTTTTTGCAGAAGAGGTTCCTTTCTGGCTTCCACCGCCGGATGGTCTGCTTGGATTTTTGCCTTTGTCTTTATTGTTGTCAGTCGGCGGTTGGGGTTTTGGATTTGGTCCGGCTGTAACTTTTTCAAGCTGGTCCATTGCTGCCTGCAAAGCTGCCGTGGCTGCATCAATCTGTTCCTGTGTTGCGGTTTCACTTTCATAGATATTTGCCGCATCATCAAAGGCTTTCTGGAATTTTTTCCATGTTGTTCCTGTATAGTCATCTTTTTTCAGCTGTGAAGCTTCATCTATCAGGGCTTTTAATGCGGATTTATCTGTCTCTTCCTCTGTCTTTGCAGGATGTTTTTTAAGCTCTGCCATGGCTTCTGCCAGTGCAGTAATCTCTTTATTTACATCCTTCTGAGATGCATCTTTGTTATCATAAACAGCTTTTGCCTTGTTAAGTGATTCTTCAAAAGCCTTCCATGCTTCCTCTGTATAATCTTCTTTGTTCAGCTGTTCTGCCTGCTCGATCACTGCCTGCAGTCCGCCTTTATCCACTACGGTAACTTCCACCTGAGTAAGGCCATTATACGCCTCAGACAATGCCAGATCTGCTGTGTCTATTTCTTCCTCTGTAAGTCCTGGTTTATTCTGAAGTGCTTTTGCTGCTGCAAGAGCATTTTCATATATTGTCCAGCTTTCCTCTGTGTAACTTTCTGCAGAAGAAACATGGGATTCATAGCCTTCTATCATAACGGCAAGTTTCTCTTCCAGTGTTACAAGTTCAGCCTGAGCCTGGGTCAGTGCTGTCACTGCATTGTCAACATCGAGCTGTGTTGCCAGTTCACTGTCACGTACATCGATTGCATTTGTAAGTACATCTGCATATAATGCCCAGGATTTTGCTGTATACAATCCTGCCTCTTCTTCTGAAGGCGCATTTTCAATTGCCTCCGTAAGAACTGTTTTATCTACAACATGTTCAGGTTTTTGTTCCAAAGCATTTTTTGCCGCCTCAAGTGCAGCGATTGCATCGTTTACAGCCTGCTCATCATTTGAGCCTATCAATGCCTGTGCAGCTTCCAATGCTGCCGCATAATCAGCCCAGCTCTCTTCCGTATAACTGTCTTTACTGCTCTCCGGAACTGCATTTGCGGCAATGCCTTTTTCCAGAACGGACTGGATCGTAACTAATTTTTCCTTGCCTGCGTAAAATGCTGCGCGCAGTGCTTCCACTGCTGCATCAATTTCATCTTTTAATGCAGCCTTATTGTCTGCCACTGTCTGGGCTTCTGCTCTGGCAGATTCTACTGCAGACAGATATTCTGCCCAGGACGCAGATGTATAAATGGAATTATCCATGGCATCTACTTCAGCGATAAGGTTATTCAGCGCATCTTTATTTGCAGTGCTTTCCAAATCTTCCAGGGCTTTTGCAAGAGCCTTTGTCACCTCATCAATGGCTTTCTGGTCAGCTTCTTCATTTCCGGAAGCTATTCTTGCTTCTTCCAAAATAATGGACAGCGCTTCCCAGGTTTCCTCTGAATAATTGTCCTTTTTCAATGCATCTGCGGCAGTGATCAGAGTATTCAATTTGTCTTTATTGACAGCAGCATCATTATGAGTTACACCAATCCAGCTGATTACAGGATCCGGATTTCCGGTCTTACTGATTGTAACTGTGACCTTTCCTTTGGTTTCTTCTGTCACTTCAAATGTCTGATTTACCTGAAGGTCTGTGCTCGTGTTATAAACGGTAAATGCTTTTTCTGCCAATAAATTATCGCCGGAAGTAATCGTCATTTTTGAAGGTCTGCCTGTATTCCACCATTCCTGGAAACCAGCCGATACTGTATAAATACCAGGTTCCAGATTGAAGGCATATACAATATTCTTTCCGCCTGCAGCCCACCAGCCATTTGACAGATAAGTATCACCGGCATGATGTCCCAGATCAAATTTATCTTTGTCAACTAAATTTGTAACACCGACATATCCGGCGCCGTTTTCTTCCGTATAGGCTTCGTCCGGTACTGCATTTTTCAGTCTTCCCAACAGATTTGCATTGACAGTGTCATAGTATTCTGATGTATCTGCTCCACTGTCGAAGAAGTAGATCAACTTGGGATTTACAATGCTGATCTCGTGTGTAAACTCTCTGTTTCCATCAGTCAAAATTCCTGTCACTGCGGCAACACCCAGTTTATTTCCATCAAGACTGCCGATATCCCATGTCACTTCTTTCTCAACGGAACCACTTCCGAAGTCTACCATAACAGTATCCGGCAGAACGTCTGCAATCTCGGATACAGAACTGACAACTGTCGGAAGTTCACTAGTCACTTCAAAGCTTGCCTTATTCTCAAGTTCTTCCAGTGTCCAGTCTGCATAATTTTTCAGCTGAATCTGATTGCCCGGAAGGAATTCTACCGGCAGCCATACATATCTGGAATCACTTAAATCCCCGCCGGAATCCGGATTGAACCAGCGGTCGCCCATGTAAATAAATTTGCCGTTTGCTGCATCCACAGGGAATACACAGGTGCTCTGCGTATCAAAGGTAGTACCTTTTGTATCGCCAACGCAGGGATCTCCCATAACGGTCCACGGTCCAAGAGGATGATCCGCTACTGCATACTGTGCTTTATTCGGACTCCATCCTGTACAGCCGGAGTTGATGATATAATATTTGTCTTTGTACTTAAACATAGCCGGAGCTTCTCTGGAAGCATCGATAAAGTTTCTTGTATAATCCGATGCTGTCAGTTCCTCTCCCTCTTTGCCTGTTCCTTCCACTGCATCCGCAGGGTCTGTGATCAGTCCTGTGTAATCTGCGTTTAATTTTGCGATATAAGTTGTCAGGTTTCCATCAGAAGAATAGATTACGTACGCCTGTCCGTCATCGTCCTTGAACAGATTCATATCACGCACGGCTCCGCCCACATTATCCCAACTGTGGTTTGCATCCGCGCTGTCATGCAGTTTGTATGTACCTAAAAGCTTAAATGGACCTGTCGGGCTGTCGCTGATGGCAACACCAGCTCTTGCTTTGCCGTAGTCTGCTGTGTTGGTCGGTGTACGTCCGTCTGCATGGAACCACATGACATATTTTCCTGTTGCGTCATTGTACAGAACTTTCGGACGCTCAATAACGGTTCTGTCCTCAGCCAGATTCCAGTAAACCTCTTCCAGTTTGCTGCTGTAATTCTCTGTATCATCCGGTGCCTGGTCTTTATAATCTCCGTACAGGCTGCTGAAATATTCGTCTGTCTCAAAGATAGAAAGATCGGCCTCATAGCCCTCTTCCTGGTCTTTGCCGTAATCCTCTTCGGATACCGGAATGCTCTTAAGAACGGCACCTTCATCTGTCCAGTTATACAAATCTGTAGAGGTATACAGATGAACACCTACTACCGGACGGTATCCATTTGTCTTATCTTCGCCGTACCAGTAATATTTGGTTTCTCCATCGATGGTGAACTGCTGAATCTGTCCGCCGTGTGCCTGTATTTTATTACCGTTGTTGTCAAAAAGCTGTGCTCCGTTCGTTCCTGTGATAGAGCTGTAGGTGAATACTTCTTTCAGCGCATTATATGCTTCTTCCAGTGCATTCAGCGCATTTTTAATGGCTTTCTGGTCTGTTGACTGCTCTTCGATCAATTTTCTTGCCTCTGTCACAGCAAGATCAAAGTCTTTTTTTGTCGCGTCAGAATAGCTGTGTCCATCCATTGATGCCTCATAGGAATTGATCTTAGCCTCAAGGCCCTCCACCGTATAAGCTGCAACTGCCTCTACCATAAGATAACTGAGAACCGGGTCTCCGTACTGGTTCGTACGTTTTGGGCTGTGAACCATCACATTCAGTTCTCCGTCATGAACCTCAACTTTATAGGATTTCTCAACTAACTGGCCTTTTGTGAGTTTCAGATCGCTCTCAACAGTTTCTCCTTCCAGCTTAATATCCACATTTCTGGTATCCCACGGATTTTTGAAACCGGCTGTTACAACATAATCATTATTGGATCTCTGAGGAACTTCAAATTTATATTTGAATCCACTGACATCTTTGATAAACGTTACGCCTGTGTCGGCCATATAGATATAACTGCTTGTGATATCCGCTGCACCGCTGCCGCCTTTAACGATCTTTGAATTTTCATCATTCGGCTCATATCCCCAGCTTAAGCCTGTTTCCGCATCTGCACTGTATTCCTGGTCAACATTTGACTGATATAAACCACGTCTGTAACCATCCGGAACGACAGAGGCATCAGAAGTTCCGCAGTTTACAAGATAGAGAACATAATCATTAGCTGCTATCTGTTCTTCCGTATAGCCTTCTCCTAATCCTGTAATGGCATCCTGAATCGCCGCTGCGCCTTCTTGGATCTGGTCCTGTGTTGTTGCAGATTTCAGCATCAGCTCTCTGCCTGCTGCTACTGCTGCATCCAGAACTGCCAGCTTTGCTGCCGGGTACTGGGCTCTGTCCACTTCACCCGCTGCTGCTATGGCATCCTGCAGTTCACTTAAATCCAGAACCTTTTGAATCTGGATGAAGGAAAGTACAGGATCGTTATTTTTCTGCTTTGCCACACAGAATGTTACATCCCCGGCATTTTCAATCGTAATATCTTGTGAGTATGTGTTCCACGGGTTGTTTCCATTCCAAGTGTTGGTTTTTCCAATCTCTACAGTTTTTCCGTCCTGTTCTGCAGTAATAACCATTTCTCGCTGTTGATTCCACCACTCCTTAAAGCCAAAATTAACTTTGTAATTACCCGCTTCCAGCGGAATGGTATACTTAATTACCTGATCTTTATTCGCATACCAACCTGTATCATATTCATCCGTCACCGTTCCGTTATACTTACCATATTCATCCAGGTATCCCCATGAACCTTCTGTATACGCCTGATCTGCTGTTTCATTTAAAAGATCTGCATACTGGTCCATAGCTGCGTATTTTGGAGATTCCGGGCTGTTACAGTCAATGAAATAAATCATGTTTGGTGCCACAACCTGTACGTTAGCGGTTGCTGTCATTGTGGTGCCTTCCACGGTACCTGTAACTTTTGTATCTTTTGTCAGGTCAACGCCTTCCAGATTCCATGTAACTTTTTTCTCCAGCGTATTGTTTTTGTTTGTAACCACTTCTACCGTATCCGGCAGTTCTGCTGCAACACCTTCCACAGTATATACATTTACATCATCAATCCTGACGATTTCTTCTGTACTGCTGTCATAAGTCACACCGTCCACAATATAAGTTGTAATGGAATTTGCCTTCAGTACTGCAGTAATACTCTTCTTTGCAGTGTCTGCCGCAATGGTATCTTCTGAAGACACATCAGCCCAGTTTTCACCGTCTTTTAATGTTCCGCTTGTACGTATAGCAGTCACATTGTCGCCCATGGTACTGAAGCTGGACAAATCAAATTTCCATGTTTTGTCCTCTCCTGCTGTGTTCACTGCCACAACGACAACTTTTCCGCTTTCCGGATCATATGCTGCCAGTGTGTCATCGCTGGAACCGATAATTGTATATCCGGGACGAATATATCTGGATAACTGGCCATATGCATAATATTTCTTTGTAAGCAGTATTTCCTGATTGTCATGATCGCCGATGGCGATTCCCCAGTATCCGCTGTTCATGTTAACACGGTTATAGAGCTCTTCCAGACTGGCATAATCCGCATCGCTGCTTGTTTTTATCTCTTTATCCACATGCATATCAATGGCATTCCATAAAATCCATGCATTTGCTTTCAGTCCGTTTACATCTGTCATCATTTGTTTTGCCAGACCAAGGGCTGCGCTCATCTCTCCTGCATCTGTTCCTGCAGTATAGGCACCGTCAACCTCTGACATCCACAGATTCTTGTTTTCCTTCTCTGCCAGTTCTTTCAGCTCAGCACGTCTGGAACCGCCGTATGTATGTGTGTCGATTCTCTGGATGATTCCTTTTGCTTCATCAGAAAGAGCATTGTAGGAGGTAATGGCCGTATCAATACTTGTCTCATCTGTGCCGCAGATTATGATATTGATTTCCCGCTTCTCCAGCTCTTCATTCAGCATCTCAATAATCTTTGACTGGGATTCTCCCTGGTCAAAATGGCAGCCTTCCTGCTTATTGCTGTAAGCTCCCCAGTAACTTGTATACGGCTCATTCATAGGTGTTGTGCTCTGGAAGGTGATAACACCCTCCTTGTTCCAGTGCTCGATCACATCAGCCATATAGACTGCAAATGCACGATAAGAGTCAGTCCTTAGATTATCCTTATTGGAATCTACTGCCCCTGAACTGCATCCGCTGTTTGTCATAAAATACGGCGGGGAATTGGAAAATGCCTCGGCTATGAAGTCTTCACCGCTGGCCTCAGCAGCTGCTTTCAAAATATTGATCTGATTTTCATCTGCTTTCCAGTTATAATTCCAGGCATAGCCGCAGCTTGCGTCGGCTCTGTCGTAATTCTCTTCATACCATGCAAGCTCATGTTCACTTTCATTTATCTTTGTTACATCCGTTGCATATCCCGGAATTGCGGAATCAGAACGGGTGATATGCTCACTGTGAAGGAATTCTTCCCCTTCCGGCAGTTTGCCTTCCTCACCGGATTTGATGACTGCCATTTTTACAAAATCAAGTGTCCAGTCACTTTTACCGGCGATATTAATCGTATTGTCTCCTGCATTCAGCGCAACATCGGAGATTGTTACAAGAAACAGCATATTATTATTGCCTGAAGCAATGATATGGCTATTAATGGTGTCTGCATCGACAAGATAATCCTTTTCATCGTTAACACGTATTGCTACATCACGCTTATTGCTTCCGGTAAGAGTAAGGAGCAGTTTAACCGTATAATTTCCTGTTTCCTCGGCTTTAACAGTATAACGCAGATTGTCACCATCGCCTGGCTCGTCATCCAGTTTGTTTATCCAGCCAATCGACTGAAAGCTACCAACCTCACTGCCTTTAGTAATACCGAAGTCCGCATCAGATACTGTGTATTTCAGGCTTTTCATTGCTGTATTTGTTCCGACAGACATTTTTTTGCCTTTGTACTCTGGTTTGCGTCCTTCTGTCTCCAGGTCATAAAATTCTGCTTTTTCGTTTACCGGCACTTTTGTCGGCTCTCCTACCAGATCACCACCGCCCACATTGTAACGGCCAATGTTCATATCCAGGCCCTCATCACTGAAGAAAACCCTTGCCGCTTCCTCTGTCATCTTATCACTGTAGCCAAGGCGGTTTGCCCACCAGCAAAGTGATGTACCCCATCCCTCAAATTCACCAAGTCCATCCTCATTGGTGTCATGAAAGGTAGATGCCAGGCCCGGCTGAAGCTTGATCACTCTGTCCGCGTCCGCTGCAGAGACCAGTTGAAGTCCGCCTAACGGTATGGATGTCAGGCAAAGTGCTGCGGTAGTGGCTGCAGCAATCCCTCTTTTAAAACTTCTCATTCTCTTTCCTCCTTTTTTCCTTTTTGGTACACCCAGATATTTCCCGGGCTGCATGTCCTGCCGGTCATGCTGCCTACCATTTCTAATTATAAATAAAAAAACGGCTAAAATATATCACATATCTTAGCCAAAAGTCACATATCTTATTTCATTTTCCATTTTTTCCTATTTCCGAATTTCCTTCTGTACTCATTGGGATTCATACCCACCACCTGCTGAAATGCCCTGGCGAAATGGCTTTGGGAGCAGAATCCAAGATAAAAGGCAATTTCCTGAATCCGGTAATCCGAATACTTTAAAAGATTTTCTCCCCTCCGCACTTTCTCTCTGCGGATGTAATTAGTAATGGTGATCTTTTCCTGAGAGCTGAAAAGATGGGACAGATAGTCTGCATTGATATCCATATGTTCCGCAATGTCAGCTACCTGAATGGGATCATGCAGATGACTGAATATGTAATCCTTTACCTGTCCGATCAGAGGATTTGTCTTTGTCTTCTGCTTCTCTCCTCCCTGTATGTTCTCTTCATCCACAAGCCTGGCGTAGACAAACTGCGCCTCGCGCTTAAATGCCTCCACCTCAGGAACATTATCAATCTCCTCCACCTGCTGAATGAGGCTGTCCGCCAGGGAAAAGGATTTCTCCACGCTGATTCCTCCCCGGATGGCGGCTCTTGATGCCAGCGTGATATTGCCAACCGCCACATTTTTATGGGAACGGAGCGGATCTTTTGCAAGGACTCCGATCTCTCCCTCATAAGTCTCTGATATACTCTTTGTCAGAGCCTGAATATCGCCCTTTTCAATGCTGTCCAGTTCCCGCAGTTCCTGCTCATAAGGGTTATGCAGACCCGCGCTTTCCTGCCGTTCAAAAATATCCTGGGAGATGCGGTTCTGTAAATTCATGGTGGCTGTATAATTTTGCTGGTTTCTTTTCCACAGCCGGGCCGCCGACAGCTCTTCGCCGGCGAGATGCCAGTGCAGAAGCAGAACTCCGGAAACGAACTTGTCCAGAGGACAGACAGGAGGTATGTAACCGCTCTTCCTCCCCAGGTTATAGTATCTGCGGATTTGAATGAGAATTTCCTGGCTCAGAGGGCCGATCGTTACCGGACCGGCTATGATTACCGTTCCCTTTGACAGCCCTTTGGCAAATATTGCATAGACCAGGCTGCTCTCCGTAAAAATAACCGGGTGCTGTTCACTTTTTTGGGAAAATACTTTCTCCACAAATTCCGGATTTTTCTCGAAAATCAAAGTTTCTATGTCCCTGGCACCGAATTTCTGTATAATTTCTTTATCTGTACTAAATAAATGAAACGGAGTATGGATCAGATTTACCATATGCTCTAAAAAGTATGGCTGCAGCATTTTATAGTCCTGCCTTTCGTGATTCCTGTTCTCTTACTGACATGAAATAACTCCCCCGCATTTTCATACGGGGGAGCCTCTGCTTGGACACAATACGCTTTCGCGTACATTTATTCTATTGGCAAAATAGATTATTTATTATTCAGCGCTGCCTGTGCTGCTGCAAGTCTTGCGATCGGCACACGGAACGGTGAGCAGGAAACGTAGTTCAGACCAACTTTGTGGCAGAATTCTACAGAAGACGGATCTCCGCCATGCTCGCCGCAGATACCCATTTTCAGAGTCGGGTTAGTCTTACGTCCTTTTTCTGCAGCCATCTGTACTAACTGGCCTACGCCTGTCTGATCCAGTTTTGCAAATGGGTCAGATTCATAAATCTTGTTGCTGTAGTAGGAACCTAAGAACTTACCAGCGTCATCACGGGAGAAGCCGAATGTCATCTGAGTTAAGTCATTGGTACCGAAGGAGAAGAATTCTGCTTCTTCAGCGATCTCATCTGCTGTCAGAGCCGCACGAGGAATCTCGATCATGGTTCCTACATGGTAGTTGATGTATTCGCCTTTCTCTTTCATAACTTCCTCTGCTGTTGCAACAACAACATCTTTCACGAATTTCAGCTCTTTCTTCTCGCCTACTAACGGAATCATGATCTCCGGAACGATATCATATCCCATCTCTTCTTTTACTTCGATAGCAGCTTCGATCACGGCTCTTGTCTGCATCTTGGCAATTTCCGGATAGGTAACAGCCAGACGGCATCCACGATGACCCATCATTGGGTTGAACTCGTGCAGTTCATCACACTTAGCCTGTACTTCTTCTGCTGTCAGACCCATATCGTCAGCCAGTGCTTTGATGTCTTCCGGATCTGTCGGAACGAACTCATGAAGCGGCGGATCTAAGTAACGAACAGTCATCGGGCGTCCTCTCAGAGCTTTGTACATAGCCTTGAAGTCTGCTTTCTGGAAAGGAATCAGCTCATTCAGGGCTGCTTCTCTTGCTTCTACATTGTCAGACAGGATCATCTTACGAATCTTCGGAATACGATCCGGCTCAAAGAACATATGCTCTGTACGGCAAAGTCCGATACCTTCTGCACCCAGTTTTACAGCATTTTCTGTATCAACCGGTGTATCTGCATTGGTACGAACCTGCAGTTTACGGAACTGGTCAGCCCATCTCATGATGCGGCCGAAGTTTCCGCCTACAGAAGCTTCCTCTGTCTGGATATCACCTTTATAGATTTTACCGGATGTTCCATCCAGGGAGATGTAATCTCCTTCTTTGAATGTATATCCGCCTAATGTAAACCATTTCTCTTCTTCGTTGATCTTGATCTCTCCACAACCGGATACACAGCATGTTCCCATACCACGTGCAACTACGGCTGCGTGAGAAGTCATACCACCACGTACAGTCAGGATACCCTGAGCAGCGTGCATACCCTCGATATCTTCCGGAGATGTCTCCAGACGAACCAGGATAACTCTTTCGCCAGCTTCGTGAGCAGCTTTTGCTTCGTCAGCTGTGAAGTAAACTTTACCTGCTGCTGCACCCGGAGATGCCGGCAGAGCGGAACCGATTACTTCGCCTGCTTTTAACGCCTCTGCATTAAAGGTAGGATGCAGTAACTGGTCTAAGGATTTAGCTTCGATACGGCAAACTGCCTCTTCCGGTGTGATCATGCCTTCGTCTACCAGGTCGCAGGCGATCTGGATAGCTGCCGGAGCAGTTCTCTTACCGTTACGTGTCTGCAGGAAGTACAGTTTTCCTTCCTGAATGGTGAATTCCATATCCTGCATATCGCGGTAATGGTTTTCCAGTTTCATAGCCAGCTCCATGAACTGTCTGTAGCATTTCGGCAGATCTTCTGCCAGTTTGCTGATCGGCTGCGGTGTACGAACACCGGCAACAACGTCCTCACCCTGTGCGTTGATCAGGTACTCACCATAGATACCTTTTTCACCTGTGGATGGGTTACGTGTAAATGCAACACCTGTACCGGATGTCTCACCCATGTTGCCGAATACCATTGCCTGTACGTTAACGGCTGTTCCCCAGTCTCCCGGGATGTCGTTCATACGGCGGTATACAATAGCACGCGGGTTGTCCCAGGAACGGAATACAGCTTTTACTGCTCCCAGTAACTGCTCCTTCGGATCCTGCGGGAATTCTTCACCATTCATCTCCTCAGAGTAAATAGCTTTGAATCTCTGCACCAGCTCTTTTAAATCATCTACAGTTAACTCTGTATCGTACTGAACGCCTTTTGCTTCTTTTACTTCATCAATGATTTTTTCAAAGAAAGATTTCGGCACTTCCATAACTACGTCAGAGTACATCTGGATAAAACGTCTGTAGGAATCATATGCGAATCTCGGGTTTCCGGTTTTTTTAGCAAAACCTTCCACTGCGATGTCGTTCAGACCCAGGTTCAGGATGGTATCCATCATACCAGGCATAGATGCTCTCGCACCAGAACGTACAGATACCAGTAACGGATCTTCATTATCTCCAAATTTCTTTCCCTGAATTTTTTCCAGTTCTGTCAGAGCCTCAAAAATCTGACCCTGGATTTCTTCAGAGATTTTTTTGCCATTGTCGTAATAGTTTGTAC